>VOFC01005895.1_pt1 | contig 36779 bp, 64 predicted proteins | sample 5384161 | NCBI WGS metagenome assembly VOFC01 (sample SAMN12384722, study PRJNA508395) | human gut metagenome | isolation source: healthy gut B | host: Homo sapiens | reverse complement strand
TTGTCAAATTTGTGTTTGCAAAAATAAACGATGTATCTATTAGTAGTTTTAAAAGAATCATAAAGAATCTAATTTCAGGAAGAAAATATAGTGACGTTATTTCCATAGATAGTGACGATGCATCCTTTATATATGGTGACACTATGTTGAGGGATAGCGTCACTATATTTTTTATGAGATTTATTTTTCGGAAATTCTCAAAATTCCCAAATCTTTCAGATTCTCCTCTCATCTTTTGCATTATAAATTAAATGATAACAGAAAACCAATTAAAAAAACAACGATTATGAAAAAGTTAGTATTCTTATTAGTATGTTTTGTTTACTTTGCAAACAGTAGCACGTGCAGACGATGACAAACCACCAGGTTACTCAAATGCCACAACCGGCACAGCAGTTTATCAAACAGCATTTTGCCGGACAGCAAAGTTGCAATAGCCAAAATGGAAAGTGATTTTTCTATAAAAGTTATGAAGTGATTTTTCACGAATGGCAATAAAGTGGAGTTTGGCAAGAATGGAAACTGGGAGGAGGTGAATTGCAAATATACTTCTTGTTCCCACAGCTTATTATCCCCACAATAACTATTCAGAAATATGTGACAACTAATTATCCTTGATACTAAAGTGCTGAAAAATTGAACGCGATAAAAAGAATATGAAGCAAAACTTTCCAACCGTACGGAACTGAAGTTTGACCTGAAATTTAATTTGATTGATATTGATTTCTAAACCTATTTAAATTGAACAAAGATGAAACTAAAAGATTTATACACTTTTATTGGCACTAAGCGTTGCATGGAGTCTGCAAAGTTGCGACAACGATGACGATGGTTCAATAGCTGTTCCTGCCGAACTTCAAAGCACATTTTCATCCAAATTCCGAATGCTACAAATGTGAATGGGAAAACAAGTCTGGATATTATGTAGCAGATTTCTATGACAGGGATATGAAGCATCTGCATGAAGTTCACCCAAGATGGTAAATGGCAAATGACAAAACGGACATTCCTTGCTACAATGCATTACCACAAGCAGTAAAAAAACGTCTTTGAGAGCAGCGAATATGCCTCATGGAAGCAGGATGATACAGACAAACTGGAACGGACAGGCGTTGAAACTGTTTTTTCGTAATTGAAGTCGAAAAGCAGAATCAGGAGATTTTGTATTATTCTGCTGATGGAACTCTGATTAAAAGCATTGTAGACACTGATGATGATAACACCGAACATCTTCCCTGTACAATTGACTGAAGCTATGAAAAAACTTCATCAATGAAAAGTATCCGAATGCAAGAATCATGGAAGTAGACGTTGAGGATGATAGAAATGATTGGGATTTTGGATATACAGAGTGTAGATATCATTCATAATGGAATCCCAAAAGATGTATTGTTCAACCAGACTGGAAATTGGTATTCTACCATGGGAAATACGTCAGAATGAATTGCCAGAAGCAGTAAACAATACTCTCAATAATCAATATGGAGAATATCGTTTTGACGAAGCGGAGTATATTGAAAAAAACAGATGGTAGCATATATTATCGAATTGAACTTGAGAAGGGGATGTAGATAAAGTAGTAAACATAGGCGAGAACGGTACTGTCCTTTCATAGGTCAAAGTGCATAATTCTGAAACATAATTTCTCACAAACAACAAACGATGACATAATTCCTGGTGGATATGTCATCGTTTATTATTTTTACTGCTCCTGTACACGTTTTCTTTTCACTGCCGATTTAGCAGTTTTATCAGTGATGCTGTCCGTTTGTTGCGGTTTCACCTTTTTCAGCTTCTTCCCGTTTCCGCTTATTGCGTAACCGCCATTTATTCCAGAAATATAGATCACTCCATTTATTGAAATCCTTTTTTATACATGATACCTACACCTTGTGTAGTCAAGTTTGTTTTTGTGTAATAACGGTCATTTGTCTCATTATAAGCCTTCAAACGAATATCTCCCGAACGGGTAATCAGCCATTCAGCTTCGAAGTCGCCTATAAAGTTGGTATTCGCCATCGGATTGTCCCGATAGCCGAAGTTTCCGTTTATCAATAAACGGTTATTCAATAATTGTCCCGACAAAATACCTTCTACTTCCATGTCTGTCCAACCCTTATCACCCGTACTCAAATTCGTACCGATATTCCAGTTATTCGTTTCAAAGACCTGTGAAAGTGCATTGTTCAACTGGCCGGAGAGAGTAGATGAGAGCACCGATGACATCACATTCGAATTCTGATTATTATTACGGGCATCTTCCGTATAGAACTTACCGATACCCAGCAGATAAAGAATCTGCATATTCATCTGCTCTTCCGTACTGATATAATTGCGCACCAACGTCTGAATTTCATCTCTTTCGTTCGGAAGCTCAATACCTAATTTAATAGTAGGTCGTACCAGCATACCACTCAGATTCATGATACAATTTACACGCACATTGGGTTGTTGTATAATAGCCGAAGCATCCGGTATCAAATCATTCAAAAGAGGCAGAGTTCACTGTATATGAAGCTTGTATGTCCATGTTAGCATCCAAAGGTGCACCATTGAACGTTATTGTACTTCCATCTTTGATAATAAAGTCTTTACGAATCACTTCCTGCAAACTAAATTTATATACTCCTTGATTGATCCGGTAATTACCAAACATTTTCACATCGCCCTTATTATAAAATTCCGTCCGGATATTTCCCGTACCTTTCCGCTGATATAATCTCCGGCAATAGGGTCCATAATGATTCGCATGGTGGCATCGGGAGTTGCATCCACTGGAGAATATTCAAACGGATATCTGTTTTCTGCTCTTCCTCCTCCTGACGTTTTTGCTGTATTTGTTCGTAATATGAGATTACTTGAACAGAATCCTGGATAGTACGACGAGGTGTTTTATCCACGAATTTGATAAACTGATTGCTAGTAGCCGATGCTACACTACCATTAATATATGTAAAGGGTATTTCGATTGGTGGTCATGGCCACATTTACGTCGAGCCCTGTATGGCGTTTCCAGAGAGACAATACATTCCCGGTACCATATACCGTACCATAGAAAGGCATATCTGTCGATTCTTTTTTGTGTTCATCACAAGCATATTATTTGCCTGTATCTCGAAACGATAGTTTAGGTTCTTAAAATGCTGGAAATGCAAATAACCGTTCATTCTTCCCGAATGGCCTTCCATATCAGAAATATGTATATTGTTGAACGTCAATCCGGTAGGAGCTAAAAGAATGGTATCCTTTATAGCAAAATGAGTATTCAAAATATCAAAATTCATGGAAGCATCCGTCATGACTGCGCCATCGAGATTCAATCCTTTAAATTTTCCATAGAAATGTACTTTTCCTGTTCCTCGCCCTTTAATATCATTGGCAATAGACTTCATATAATGTTCGAGGAATTTCAGATTCAATTCATTTGCTTCAATATTTAAATCAAGTCCGCTCTCGGGTTTTAATGGATAAATAATACCCGTGACACGCGACGGAGAAGGAGATATATCCTGAATGGATGCATCCAACCGGATACCTCTGTTTTCATTATCCCATTCACCATATATGTTCAAATCGCCCAAACGTCCTTGATTAAGAGAGAAATTTTTTATAAATAAACGCGTATTCATGATAGGCTTTTTAAACACTCCGCTTGCATAAGCCGTTCCTGTTGCATCGCCCTCAAAATTTACATCGTCGGATATACTTGCAATATCAAATACGTATCCCATATTTATATCCTTTAGATCAACCTTTACAGTATCTTTAGGATTCTCGGAAAGCCGGCCGTTAATACGTACATACCTATCCTGATGACTAAAATAGAAATTATTCACATCCACCTGTCGGAATCGACCACCACCTGCGAAGGATGTATCTTCCAGAGAGTATCATTTAAAATAACATCAGTAGGGATTCACATCCACCATCGCTTTCAACAATGACTTTTCTCCGCTTGTACGTAGAAATTTGGCAACAGCTGCTAATTTCCCGCTATATGTTGCTGCAGCATTATTTCCCCAATCCAAAGTCGTACTGACATTGTCATCTTTAGCTTGTGCATCCAGAGATAGATTGACTGCTCCTTTCTTTTCAAATTAGTCAGACGAACCCGTGCACGAATATGATCTGCCGGATTCTCGCACAGAATCATACCTGACTCAATAAAGTTGTTCTTATATTGCAGACGGGGAAAATATCCCTCTATACGCAAGCGTTGTAAAGCATCATTAAAGTACCCTTTCAACGTAGAATGAGTATATACCGTCAACGGAACATCAAATATCGTAGATAAAATGTCCGTATTATATATATGTATATCAAACAAAAAAGTTATTATGGGTTTCAATCGGCTTCTTGGGAGGTAATATCAAAGACGGCACATATTTCCGCATAATATTCAGAATACTGGCAGGCAATGTGTGATATTGGAATTTTCCCTCTATGCTTGCTTTCAGGAATTCGGAAGTCAATCTAAGCTGATTTTCTCCATTTTGTTTGGTTGCCCGGATATTCATATTCTGCATGAAATATGCTTTATCCGGAGCTGTAAATTCCAAGCTATCCACATTGATTTCTCCAATCATCTCATCCACTGATCCACCTGTAAAATTGGCTTTCAGTTTTAAAGAGAACTCTGCATCAGGATATTTGGTCGTAAGATTCAAATCATGTGGGCGTACTTTATTGACTACTGCAAGAAAATTAAAAGTAGGAACTTTGGATGCAACATTTACATCTCCATTCAGATAAATAGAGCCATTCGGATCATCCAACGCTATCTTTCCATTAAATCCGCCTTGTTTATATTCTCCGTCCAGTGTGATATTCTCATATCTATATCTGCTATAATCTATCGAAGCAATCAGTCCTTTCAATTCTACGGCAGGCAAGTGGTCAGCAATATGCCGGCCATGTACATCCAGATTGAAAGTAATTTCTCCCAATTCCTCATTATCCAATAATTTACCTAGTTGAAAATCCTCTGTTTTTGATAGCTCCGGAATACGCAAACAATCCTTTTGTCTTATCAGAACGCAATTTTAAGTCGGTCTTTTACATTTCCAAGACTCGTTTGTAATTGTCCATAAGTAACTAAGTCCGTGAAGTATCCCGAAATTTCTCCCTGGAAACTCACGTTGCCCAAACGTTCGAGAAGAGGAGGAACTCCATTATAATTAGGACTCAAATTACGCACTAAAAAACCGACTCCGCGCGTATTGGCCGAAAGTTCGGAAAGAGTTCCATACATACATACGCATCTTGTGGATGCGATAAGTCCTGAAGCGATACATCTCCTCGCAGACGGAACTGACGGTCATCGGCTGTAATCTCCAGATGCGAACAAGTCAACTGATCCACAGTTCCCTTCACCTCCATATCCAACGTCACCGGTTCCTTGAAATGCGAGAGGATAGGGACAAAAGGAGAAATATCTTTTAAAGTAACTTTGCGACGGCAAAGTACGGAAAGAGAAATGCACCTGTTCTGTAAAACGGTCAAAAAGCTTTCAAACTATCATACATCCAAATGAATGGTATCAAGCTTGAGAGAGGTTTCGGGCAATTCTATTGTAAAATTATCAATGTTTGTCTGCTTGTTATTGGCAACCAGCTTCAAACTCATTTTTTTCAAAGAGAAGCCGGATGCTTTTTCATCAAGGCTCAATCGCTTGATCCCAAATTCAAAGAGTCCTTACTTAATGCCTTCAGCGATATATTAGCGATGATATTTTGAAGCTGAATATGCTTAGCGTTAAATTTCCCCGGTGTTTCTTCTTCCGACAACACATGATAAGACATCCTTCCACGACGAATCAGGATGGAATTAATACGCAAATCAAGGGAGTTTTCTTTCTTCACGGTATCTTTGGAAGCAAAAGCATCCAAAACAAACTTAAAATTAGGAGGGGAATCCGGAGTCTCTTTCCGAGAGATTGATATTGAAACCGAATAACTGGACACTGCTAATGGATATCTTACCTTTAAAAAAAGGGCATGATATCAAATTTGGCAGACAAACGAGTCACTTTGAGCATTTCCTTGCCGCTCTGGTCGTCAAGCAGCACATCATCAATGATAATACGGTTTAATAGACCGATATTAATTCTACCAATCACTACCTTTGTATTTAAAACTTCAGAAAGTTCTTCAGCTACAAATACACTCATGACTCGCTGAACACTTGGAATATTCAGCAAAACAATAGTTCCGATATATACTCCCAGTACAATACCAACTACCCAGCGTACAGTCTTTTTCAGCGTTCTGATAAGCGATAACTTTTATTTTGCGGACAAAAATATAAAATAGTTCGTTACGAATCGTAGTTTTATGATTACTTTTGCACCGTTTAATAGTTTAATTACTTATGAGTGTAATAATATTAGGAATTGAGTCCTCTTGTGATGATACGTCGGCAGCTGTTATCAAAGATGGTTATCTGCTGTCGAACGTGGTATCGAGCCAAGCCGTACACGAAGCATACGGCGGAGTAGTACCCGAACTAGCTTCACGGGCACATCAACAAAATATCGTTCCGGTGGTACACGAAGCACTGAAACGGGCAGGGGTTACCAAAGAAGAGCTGAGCGCGGTAGCTTTCACTCGCGGACCGGGATTGATGGGGTCTTTGCTTGTTGGAGTCTCCTTTGCAAAAGGATTCGCTCGTTCTTTAAACATCCCAATGATTGATGTTAATCATCTGAATGGGACATGTTTTAGCTCATTTTATTAAAGCGGAAGGAGAAGAAGAGAGACAACCTGTTTACCCATTTCTCTGTTTGCTGGTATCTGGAGGAAATTCACAAATCATACTGGTCAAAAGCCTATAATGATATGGAGATTTTGGACAGACTATTGACGATGCCGCAGGTGAAGCTATTGATAAATGCTCCAAAGTAATGGGGCTCGGTTATCCGGGTGGACCGATTATTGATAAACTGGCTCGTCAGGGAAATCCGAAAGCATTTACATTCAGCAAACCGCATATTCCTGGTTTAGATTATAGCTTCAGCGGATTGAAAACTTCCTTTTTATATTCATTACGCGACTGGTTAAAGAAGATCCTGATTTCATAGAACACCATAAAGTAGATCTTGCAGCATCATTGGAGGCAACAGTAGTAGATATTCTAATGGATAAATTGCGAAAAGCTGCCAAAGAATACAAGATCAAGGAAGTAGCCGTGGCAGGAGGAGTTTCTGCGAATAACGGATTGCGTAATGCTTTCCGGGAACATGCCGAGAAATATGGCTGGAACATTTTTATCCCTAAATTTTAGTTATACGACTGATAATGCAGCCATGATCGCTATTACCGGATATTTCAAATATCTGGATAAGGACTTTTGTTCTATTGATCTTCCGGCTTATTCTCGTGAATGACGTTATAAAATTGGGTCCTTGTCCGTAAGACTAAAAATATATTATATATAATAGGATAAAAACTAAGAAGTATGTTTGCCGAAATAATAACCATTGGTGACGAGCTGCTGATAGGGCAGGTAGTCGATACAAATTCTGTCTGGATAGGACAGAAATTAAATAAGATAGGCATTGAGGTTCTTCGTATTGTTTCAATCCGTGACCGGGAAAAGGAGATTCTTGAAGCGATCGATAATGCGATGAAAAGGGTGAATATTGTTTTAGTGACCGGGGGACTAGGTCCCACTAAAGATGATATAACAAAACAAACTCTCTGTAAATACTTCCATACCGAACTGATATTCAGCGAAGAAGTATTTTTGAGAACGTAAAGCGGGTGCTTGCCGGGAAAATACCGATGAATGCGCTGAACAAGAGTCAGGCAATGGTTCCGAAAGATTGTACAGTGATAAATAATCCTGTAGGGAAGTGCTTCTGTCAGCTGGTTCGAAAGAGATGGACAAAAAGTGTACTTGTTTCCATGCCGGGCGTTCCGCAAGAGATGACTGCCGTAATGACAGAAAGTCCGTATTACCTAAGCTGCACGAGAGGTTTCAAACGGATGTGATTATGCATCAAACATTTCTTGTACAACACTATCCGGAATCCGTATTGGCAGAAAAACTGGAACCGTGGGAGAGTGCTCTGCCAGAATGTATCAAATTGGCATATTTGCCTATGGGGATTATTCGTCTTAGACTGACAGGACGCGGACAAAACAGGGAAGAAGTAAAAAGTTCTTCTTGAACGTGAAAAGGTAAAATTAGAGAAAATACTTGGGTGAAGACATTTTCGGTGAAGAAGATACGCCATTTGGAAGTTATAGTCGGTGAACTTTTAAAAAAGAAGAAATTGACCGTTTCCACCGCAGAAAGTTGTACCGGAGGCAGTATTGCCGCACGTTTGACCTCCATTGCCGGTAGTTCTGAATATTTTAACGGAAGCGTAGTAGCCTATTCTAATGAAGTAAAAATGGGACTTTTCACGTTTCCTCCGAAACTTTGGAGCGGCATGGAGCTGTTAGCGAAGAAACTGTGATTGAAATGGTAAAAGGTGCGATGAAAGCATTAAAACCGACTGTGCTGTGGCAACTTCAGGGATAGCCGGTCCCGGAGGAGGAACTCCTGAAAAAGCCGGTAGGGACAGTTTGGATAGCTGCTGGTTATAAAAACGAAATTCGTACTTACAAGCAGGAAACAAATCGCGGAAGATCCATGAATATTGAAAGAGCCGGCAATAATGCACTATTAATGTTCGTGATTTACTCAAATAAAGAAAAATAGGTGCCTGAAGTGAATTATTTTAGGAAATTCTTGTTTTATACGGATAAAAGTGCTTACTTTGCGTCCTGTTTGAAATAAGTATAGATATAAAACTATAAAAATAAGATAGAAATGTCGAAGATTTGTCAAATTACCGGAAAGAAAGCCATGATTGGCAACAATGTTTCACACTCAAAGAGAAGAACTAAAAGAACCTTTGATTTGAACTTGTTTAACAAAAAAGTTCTATTATGTAGAACAAGACTGTTGGATCAGCCTTAGCCTTTGTGCTAACGGTCTGCGTATCATCAACAAAAAAGGACTGGACGCTGCGCTGACCGAAGCAGTGGCTAAAGGTTATTGTGATTGGAAAAGCATTAAAGTAATCGGCTAAACGTAGAGGAGAAAACTTACAATGGCAAAGAAAGCAAAAGGTAACAGAGTACAAGTGATTCTGGTATGTACAGAACACAAAGACAGTGGAATGCCGGGAACATCTCGCTATATCACAACTAAAAACAGAAAGAATACAACTGAAAGACTTGAGTTGAAGAAATACAACCCGATTCTGAAGAGAGTAACAGTACATAAGGAAATTAAATAATAATGTAGTATAACCCATGTCAAAAGAAAACAGTAGCAAGTTTGCACGAAGGTTCTAAGGAAGGTCGTGCTTATACCAAGGTTATCAAAATGGTAAAATCTCCGAAAACTGGAGCATACGTTTTTGATGAACAAATGGTTCCTAACGAAAAAGTACAAGACTTTTTCAAAAATAATCGAAATAGCATATACGCTATAACTGCAAAATCCTCTCATTGGCGAACAATGAGGGGATTTTTTATTGCTTTTTTTTACTTTTCAATCCTTTGTTATATCTTTGTAGCAAATGTATTATACAAACAAGTGTAAATATGGGATTTTTTAGTTTTTTTTCAAAGGAGAAGAAGGAAACTTTAGATAAAGGATTATCTAAAACCAAAGAGAGCGTATTCAGTAAAATAGCTCGTGCTGTGGCTGGCAAGTCAAAAGGTAGATGATGAAGTATTAGATAATCTGGAAGAAGTGCTGATTACATCTGACGTCGGCGTAGAAACAACTTTAAATATTATCAAGCGCATCGAAAAACGTGCAGCTGCAGATAAGTATGTAAATACTCAGGAACTGAATCTTATATTACGTGACGAAATAGCAGCTCTGCTTACTGAAAATAATTCGGGTGATGTAGCTGATTTTGATGTACCCATTGAAAGAAAAAACCTTATGTCATTATGGTTGTGGGAGTAAATGGGGTAGGTAAAACTACAACCATTGGTAAACTGGCTTATCAATTCAAGAAAGCAGGTAAATCCGTTTACTTGGGAGCCGCTGACACTTTCCGCGCTGCAGCTGTGGAACAGCTAATGATTTGGGGAGAACGGTAGGAGTTCCCGTAGTTAAACAGAAAATGGGAGCGATCCTGCATCGGTAGCTTATGACACCTCTTAGCTCGGCTGTTGCCAACAACGCTGACATCGTTATTATTGATACAGCCGGACGTCTGCACAATAAGGTCGGCCTAATGAACGAGTTGACCAAAATTAAGAATGTGATGAAAAGGTAGTGCCTGATGCACCGGATGAAGTTTTATTGGTACTGGACGGTTCTCCACCGGACAAAATGCATTTGAGCAAGCCAAACAATTTACTTTGGCGACGGAAGTTACCGCTATGGCCATCACTAAATTGATGGGACTGCTAAAGGCGGTGTTGTAATTGGTATTTCCGATCAATTTAAGATTCCTGTAAAGTACATTGGATTGGGTGAAGGCATGGAAGATTTGCAAGTCTTCCGCAAAAATGAATTCGTTGATTCCCTGTTTGGAGAGAATGCATGAAAAGAAAGACAATAGATATTATAACTTTAGGTTGTTCTAAAAATCTGGTAGACTCGGAGCAGTTGATGCGTCAGCTGAAGAAGCAGGATACAGCGTAACTCATGATACAGAAAATCCGGAAGGAGAAATTGCGGTAATCAATACATGTGGTTTCATTGGTGATGCCAAAGAAGAATCCATAAATATGATTCTGGAGTTCGCTGAAAGAAAGGAAGAAGGTGACTTAAAGAAACTTTTTGTAATGGGTTGTCTCTCTGAACGCTATCTCAGGGAGCTGGCTATTGAGATACCACAAGTAGATAAATTCTATGGTAAGTTCAACTGGAAGGAGCTTTTTACAGGACTTGGGAAAGGTCTATCACGATGAATTATATATTGAACGGACGCTGACCACTCCGCAGCATTATGCTTACCTGAAAATATCGGAAGGATGTGATCGTAAATGTTCGTATTGTGCTATCCCGATTATTACAGGACGCCATATATCCAAGTCGATGGAAGAAATTCTGGACGAAGTACGATACCTGGTATCGCAAGGCGTGAAAGAATTTCAGGTGATCGCCCAGGATTTGACTTATTACGGCATAGACCGGTATAAGAAACAAATGCTTCCGGAATTGATTGAACGCATTTCGGAAATACCAGGAGTAGAATGGATTCGTCTGCATTATGCGTATCCAGCACATTTCCCAACAGATTTATTCCGGGTTATGCGCGAACGTGACAATGTATGTAAATACATGGACATTGCCCTTCAGCACATCAGTGACAATATGTTGAAGCTTAATGCGCCGACAAGTGAGCAAAGAGGATACTTACAATTGATCGAACAATTCCGCAGAAAGAAGTGCCGGGCATTCACCTGAGGACGACTTTAATGGTAGGACATCCCGGAGAAACCGAGGAAGACTTCGAGGATCTCAAAGAAGTTTGTCCGTAAAGTACGCTTCGATAGAATGGGAGCTTTTGCTTATTCGGAAGAAGAAGGTACTTATGCTGCAGAAACATGAAGATTCTATTCCGCAAGAAGTGAAACAAGCCCGACTTGATGAATTAATGGATATCCAGCAAGGTATTTCTGCAGAGAGTTAAGTGCAGAAAAGATCGGTAAACAGATGAAAATTATCATCGATCGGTTGGAAGGAGATTATTATATTGGCCGTACGGAATTTGATTCCCCAGAAGTAGATCCGGAAGTATTGATTGATCGTTCAGAGAGAGAACTTAAGATCGGACAGTTTTATCAGGTAGAAGTGGTGAATGCGGACGATTTTGATTTATATGCAAAGATTATAAATGACTATGAATAATAAGGAATTTACATCCGAACTAGCGGAAAGATTGGGATACACAATCAAGGATACTTCCGAATTGATGAATTCTTTGTTGTCCAGATATGACACAGGAACTGGAAGACGGGAACGCGATTGCAGTACAGGGCTTTGGTTCTTTTGAAGTAAAAAAGAAAGCGGAACGTTTTCAATTAATCCGGCAAGTAAACAACGTATGTTGGTTCCTCCCAAATTGGTATTGACGTAGACCCAGTAATACACTGAAAGACAAGTTTAAATAAATATTTCCCATTATGAATGAAAGACTGACAATTCAAGACCTTATCGACTTATTGGCGGCTAAACATAGCATGACCAAGAAGGATGCCGAAGCATTCGTCAAAGAGTTTTTTCTCTTGATAGAACAAGCCTTGGAAAACGAGAAAGACTGTAAAAATCAAAGGATTGGGAACTTTCAAACTTATCGATGTAGATAGCCGGGAAAGTGTCAATGTTAACACAGGGGAACGTTTCCAGATAAAGGGTCATACCAAGGTATCGTTTACTCCGGACACCAATCTGAGAGATACAATAAATAAGCCTTTCGCACATTTTGAAACGGTAGTATTGAATGAAAATACAATTTTGGAAGATACTCCGATAGAAGAGACTGAGGAAGAAGAAACAGGAGAGGAAAGCGTCAGCACAGGCAGTCTTGAATGAGATGGGGGATGACTCTGAAACTATTGTGATAGAAAAATAAATGAAGGTACTGATGATGGTCTTTCGGAAGAAGAGCCGATTCAGGAAGAGCAAATAGCCAGTCAGCCACTTGTGGAAGAGTCCATTGAAGAACCTGCTATTACTGAGGAATCTGCAATAGCAAGGAATCGACAGAACAGACGTCTCCTAAAGAGCCCGAAGAAGCCATTACAGAGACTGATATCGAAGAAAAGGTAGAACAGCTGGAAGATGAAGAGGTTCCGGAAGAGGAAGTGATAATCAATGAGCAGCAAGCAATCTATAGAAGAAGAAAAAGAGATCACTGCCGAAAAGATTATAGAGCAAGAGCTTCTAGAAAAAAGCAAATCTGCAACCTGTGACTTATAGTGCCTCCTGCTGAAAAAGAAACTATGATAAAACCGGTCCAACCGGAACAAGTATCCCAACCGGTTTCTAAAAAAGACAGCCCCAGTGAAGGAAAAAATCTCCTGTACCTTATTTAATAGCTGTTATTGTAGTCGTTTTGTTATTATGCGGAGGTGTCATTCTTTTTATTTATTATCCGGATTTGTTCTCATCTTCGTCTGATAAGAATGCACTGGATATGCCGCCTGTGACCACTCAACCTGTGCAGCCGGAAGCACAGCTTTCAGATACAATTGCACACAAGGATACTACAAAGGTAATAACGCCTGATGTATCCAAAGTCGCTACCACGACAAACCGGTTGCCAAAAAAAGAAGAAGCTATTCCTGTCAAAGCAGAACCTCAAACGGTTACACAACAACCTGCTACTTCTGCCTATCTGGATTCAGCATCTTATAAGATTACGGGAACCAAAGACAAAATATACAATCAAAGAAGGAGAAACTTTGACTAGGGTTTCCTTGCGTTTTATGGTACAAAGAGCAATGTGGCCATACATCGTAAAACACAACCCGAAAGTAATCAAGAACCCCGATAATGTACCGTACGGCACAACTATTGAAATACCAGAACTTACAAAAGAATAAAGTTACTAATCCATTCACCCGACTCATGCAAATCCTGTATTGGTCGGGGGAAGTGTTATGGATGTACAAAAGCGTATGAAAGTACCTTAATCTAAAGATTTCGCATTGTTTTTTAATAAAATTAGTTGCAATCGTTAATTATATGGCGTACTTTTGGGGCAAAATATTTAAAAGCCTTATACACAGGCAAGGCTTACATCAAATTAATGGGATTTAAATAATAAAATATTAAGTATTTATGGCTGAATCAATTGATATCCGCGAGTTAAACGAACGGATTGAAAGACAAAGTGCTTTCGTTACCAATCTTACAACAGGCATGGACCAGATTATAGTTGGTCAGAAACATTTGGTGGAATCGCTGCTTATCGGATTACTCTCCGATGGTCATGTCCTTTTGGAAGGTGTGCCTGGTTTGGCAAAAAACTTTGGCTATTAAAACACTCGCTTCTCTGATTGATGCGCAATACAGTCGTGTACAGTTTACGCCGGATTTGTTGCCTGCCGACGTTATCGGTACAATGGTTTACAGTCAGAAAGATGAATCTTTTAAAGTGCAGCGCGGACCTATTTTCGCAAACTTTGTATTAGCTGATGAAATTAACCGTGCTCCTGCAAAAGTACAAAGTGCTTTGCTGGAAGCAATGCAAGAACGTCAGGTTACTATTGGTAAAGGAACATTCATGTTACCGGAGCCTTTCCTTGTATTGGCAACTCAAAACGCTAGCGAACAAGAAGGTACTTATCCGCTTCCTGAAGCACAGGTTGACCGTTTTATGCTAAAAGTTGTTATCGATTATCCAAAACTAGAGGAAGAAAAGTTGATTATTCGCCAGAATATAAATGGAGAAAAGTTCAATGTGAAACCTATTCTAAGAGCGGATGAAATTATTGAAGCCCGCAAGGTGGTTCGTCAAGTCTATCTGGATGAGAAAATAGAACGTTATATTGTAGATATTGTATTTGCAACTCGTTTCCCCGGAAATACGATCTCAAAGAACTGAAAGATATGATCGGATTTGGTGGTTCGCCTCGTGCATCTATCAATCTTGCATTGGCGGCCCGCAGTTATGCTTTCATTAAACGCCGTGGTTATGTGATCCCAGAGGATGTGCGCGCAGTAGCGCATGATGTGCTTCGTCACCGTATCGGTTTGACATACGAAGCCGAAGCAAACAGTATGACTTCGGACGAAATCATCAGTAAGATTTTGAATAAGGTTGAAGTACCTTAATTGGTAGTTATAATACAGTCAATAAGTAGTCATAAATATCTATGCATGACTACTTAACTACTTACCACTTAACTACTTTATAAATGGAAACAAGTGAAATATTAAAAAAAGTTCGTCAAATTGAAATCAAGACACGAGGATTGTCTAACAATATTTTTGCAGGCCAATATCATTCGGCTTTCAAAGGTAGAGGAATGTCCTTTTCGGAGGTTCGTGAGTATCAGTTTGGGGACGACATACGCGACATCGACTGGAATGTGACGGCACGATTCAACAAACCTTATGTGAAGGTGTTTGAAGAGGAGCGCGAACTGACAGTGATGTTGATGGTCGATGTTTCCGGAAGTTTGGAATTTGGTACGATCAAGCAGTTAAAGAAAAGATATGGTGACGGAAATCGCTGCTACTCTTGCTTTCTCTGCCATCCAGAATAATGATAAAATAGGTGTGATTTTCTTTTTCAGACCGGATAGAGAAGTTTATTCCTCCCAAAAAGGGACGTAAACATATTTTATATATTATCCGTGAATTGATTGATTTCCAACCGGAAAGCCGTCGCACAAATATTCGTCTTGCATTGGAATATCTGACAAACGTAATGAAAAGGCGTTGCACTGCATTTATCTTATCAGATTTTATTGACCAGGAAAGCTTTAAGAAATGCGCTGACCATTGCTAACAGGAAACATGATGTAGTAGCATTGCAGGTTTATGATAGGAGAGTCAGTGATCTTCCTCCAGTAGGACTGATGCGAATCAAAGATGCAGAAACTGGGCATGAACAATGGATTGACACCTCTTCCAAAGCTGTACGCCGGGCACATCGCGACTGGTGGATACAAAAGCAGACTGAACTGAACGATACTTTTACCAAAAAAGTAACGTAGATGCTGTATCCGTCAGAACCGATCAGGATTACGTAAAGGCATTGCTGAATTTATTTGCCAAACGAAATTAATGGAATCAAAGATGAATAGAAATATTATTCTGATAGCATTATTAGGTCTATTGTTTGTCAGTAAAGCAGTAGCACAGTCTGTTACAGTAGAAGCAAAAAATTGATTCACTGCAGATACTGATCGGCGAACAGGCGAAAGTGCAACTGCAAGTAGCCATGGATGCCAAACAGCGTGCTATTTTTCCTGCTTACACACTGATACACTGGTAAGAGGTGTGGAAATTATAGAAACAGTCAAACCAGATACACAATTCCTGAATGATCGTCAGCGGATGGTGATTACGCAGGAGTACATTATCACTTCTTTTGACTCTGCTCTATATTATCTGCCGCCAATGCCGGTTACCGTAGATGGGAAAGTGTACAACTCCAAAGCTCTCGCATTGAAAGTATATTCTATGCCAGTTGACACATTGCATCCGACCAGTTCTTCGGACAGAAAACGGTGATGAAAGCGCCTTTCGCATGGGAAGACTGGTATGGATTGATCGCTTGTTCATTCTTGGCTTTACCTTTGCTTGGCTTGCTGATCTATCTGATTGTTCGCATACGTGATAATAAACCGATTATCCGTAAAATTAAAGTTGAACCTAAATTGCCGCCACATCAGGCTGCAATGAAAGAGATAGAACGTATCAAGACAGAGAAGGTATGGCAGAAAGGGCAATCGAAGGAGTACTATACCGAACTTACCGATGCTATTCGTACATATATAAAGGATCGTTTCGGATTTAATGCATTGGAAATGACTTCTTCTGAAATAATTGATCAGTTACTGGAAATGAATGATAAAGAGGCCATATCAGACCTAAAAACTATTGTTCCAGACTGCTGATTTAGTGAAGTTCGCCAAGCATAATCCTCAGATGAATGAAAACGATGCCAATTTGATTAATGCCATTGATTTTATCAATGAGACCAAACAACCGGAAGAGGAAAATCAGAAACCGCAACCAACGGAAATCACTATTATTGAGAAACGTTCTTTACGTGTTAAAGCTATGCTGATTTGTGGAATTGCATTGTTATCAGCAGCATTGATCGGTACCTTTATATATATAGGTCTACAGTTATACAATCTTTTTGTATAAAGGATGTATAGCTTAATACTAAATAGTAAACTGTTAAATCATAAATAAAATGGTTTTTTGCCAATATTGAATATCTGTTTTTGCTATTATTGCTTATACCTTATATTGTATGGTATATCTTGAAGCAAAAGGAAAAACTGAAGCAACTCTTCAAATTTCGGATGCACGTGTATACGCGCATACTCCTAAAAGCTATAAGAACTATTTGTTGCATGTTCCATTTCTATTACGCTGCCTTGCTTTAGTACTGGTTATTTTGGTTCTTGCACGCCCGCAAACTACTAATAAGTGGCAGAACAGTGAGATAGAAGGAATTGATATTATGCTGGCTATCGACGTTTCTACCAGTATGCTGGCTGAAGACTTGAAGACGAACAGACTGGAAGCTGCTAAAGATGTGGCTGCAGAGTTTATCAATGGTCGGCCCAATGATAATATCGGTATAACTTTATTTGCCGGTGAAAGTTTTACGCAATGTCCGTTGACTGTGGACCATGCTGTATTGCTGGATATGATACATAATATCAAATGTGGCCTTATCACTGACGGTACTGCTGTCGGTATGGGTATTGCAAATGCTGTAACCCGCTTAAAAGATAGTAAAGCGAAATCCAAAGTTATTATCCTATTGACGGATGGTACAAATAATAAAGGAGATATATCTCCGCTGACTGCGGCAGAAATAGCTAAGAGTTTTGGTATCCGGGTTTATACAATTGGTGTAGGTACAAACGGTATGGCACCTTATCCCTATCCAGTTGGAAATACGGTGCAATATGTAAATATGCCGGTGGAAATTGATGAGAAAACGTTGACACAGATTGCAGGTACAACCGATGGTAACTATTTCCGAGCTACGAGCAACTCGAAGCTTAAAGAAGTATATGAAGAAATTGATAAACTGGAAAAAGACGAAACTGAATGTAAAAAGAGTATAGTAAGCGGGACGAAGAATATCAGTGGTTTGCATTGGCGGCTTTCCTTTGTGTGTTATTAGAAGTGTTATTGCGTAATTCAATACTCAAGAAAATTCCATAAGGATGTTTGTCAATCGTTATTTGTCAATCGTAAAATAGGAAGAAGATGTTTCGATTTGAAGAACCTGCATATTTATATTTATTGTTGCTATTACCGTTTTTAGCAGCTTTCTACTTGTATTCCAATTACAGGAGGAGAAAGAATATCCGACGTTTTGGAGATCCGGAATTGTTAGCGCAATTAATGCCGGATGTATCTAAATATCGACCGGATGTGAAATTCTGGATTATTTTTGTTGCTATTGGTTTGTTCTCCGTATTACTGGCACGCCCTCAATTCGGTTCAAAACTGGAAACGGTTAAACGCAAGGGAGTAGAGGTAATTATTGCTTTGGACATTTCAAACTCTATGTTAGCGCAGGATGTACAGCCTAGCCGTTTAGAAAAAGCAAAAAAGATTAATATCCAGATTAGTAGATGAGCTTGATAATGATAAGGTAGGTATGATTGTATTTGCCGGTGACGCTTTTACACAGCTGCCAATTACAAGTGACTATATTTCCGCTAAGATGTTCTTAGAATCCATTAGTCCTTCGTTGATTTCTAAACAGGGTACAGCTATCGGGGAAGCAATCAATCTGGCAGCCCGTAGTTTCACCCGCAAGAAGGGGTAGGACGGGCTATTATTGTTATTACTGATGGTGAAAATCATGAAGGTGGTGCAGTGGAAGCTGCCAAAGCTGCGGCAGAAAAGGGTATTCAAGTAAGTGTATTGGGAGTAGGTATGCCTGATGGCGCTCCAATACCGGTGGAAGGAACGAATGATTACCGCCGCGACCGGGAAGGTAATGTGATTGTTACCCGTTTGAATGAAGCTATGTGTCAGGAAATTGCCAAAGAAGGAAAAGGTATTTATGTACGAGTAGATAATACTAACTCTGCTCAGAAAGCTATTAATCAGGAAGTGAATAAAATGGCGAAATCTGATGTAGAGTCGAAAGTATATACGGAGTTTAACGAACAATTCCAGGCTATTGCATGGGTTATTCTACTATTGTTATTGGCAGAAATCTTAATTCTGGATCGCAAAAATCCTTTATTTAAGAACATTCACCTGTTTTCTAATAAGAAATAGTTATACGTATGTTAAAAAGTAAATATATTCTATTCGCTGTATTTCTGTTAGCGGCAGCTGGTGTATCGGCTCAGAAAGCAGAACGCGACTATATCCGTAAGGAAACCGTCTGTTTAATGATAGCGTATTTGTTGATGCAGAGGTGAACTATCGGAAGGCCTTGGAAGCTAATCCCAAGTCTACGGTATCCATGTATAATCTGGGAAATACCCTTTCGACAACAGCAAAAGTTTCAGGATGCCATGGAACAATATGTATCGGCCAGCAAAATAGAAAAAGATAAAATGAAACTCGCCCATATTTATCACAATATGGGAGTAATTTTCTCAGGCTGGTAAAGACTATGCCAAAGCTGTAGATGCATATAAAATGTCACTGCGTAATAATCCTACCGATCATGAAACCCGGTACAATTTGGCTCTTGCACAGAAAATGCTGAAAGACCAACAAAATCAACAGAATCAAGATCAAAATCAGGACCAAAACAAAGATCAGCAAAAAAACAAGATCAGAAACAGGACCAGAATAAAGACAAACAGAAGGATCAGAAACAAGATGAAAAGAAAGATCAGCAGCAACCACCGAAATCTGAAAAGAAACAAGATAATCAGATGTCAAAGGAAAATGCTGAACAATTACTGAATTCTGTCATGCAGGACGAGAAAGATGTGCAGGATAAAGTGAAGAAGCAACAAAAAGTTATGCAAGGCGGTCGCTTGGAAAAAGATTGGTAATAAAAAGTTGATGATATAAATTTCATAAGCAATGAAAAAACTGATTGTTATATTGATGGCATTGATAGCATATAGCACTCATGTGTTTGCTGATAAGGTGTCTTTTTTACTGCTTCTGCTCCTGATGCAGTGGTAGTAGGCGAACAATTCAGGCTGTCGTATATTGTAACTACACAAAAAGTGAAAGACTTTCAGGCACCATCTATCAAAGGATTCGACGTCCTGATGGGGCCAAGCCGTTCTCAGCAAAGCAGTACACAGATAATGAATGGTAATGTCACCTCTACTAGTAGTATTACATTTACATACATATTAATGGCTAATAATGCCGGAGAATACACAATACCCGGTGCCTCCATTGTTGCCGATGGTGACCAAATGGTGTCAAACTCAGTAAAGATTAAAAAGTATTGCCACAAGATCAAAAGGTGGCAATAGCGGACAAAATAATAGTAGTAGTGGTTCTATACATTCCTCATCTGGTACAAGTGTCTCTAATCAGGACCTTTTTATTATGGCAAGTGCCAGTAAAACAAATGTGTATGAACAGGAGGCTTTTGTCCTGACCTATAAAATATACACCAGAGAATCCAACTTACAACTTAATAATGCGAAATTGCCCGACTTTAAAGGTTTCCATTCTCAAGAAATAGAAATGACAACCAATGCAAGATGGACTCCGGAGCATTATCAGGGACGTAATTACTATACAACGGTTTATCGCCAGTTTGTTCTCTTCCCGCAACAATCAGGAAAGCTATATATTGATCCGGCACAGTTCCAGATGACTATCGGAAAACCTGTGCAATCAGATGATCCTTTTGATGCCTTCTTCAATGGAGGAAGTAATGTCATTGAAATTAAAAAAAAAATATTTCCACTCCTAAGATAGCAATAAATGTCAATCCGCTTCCTACGGGTAAACCTGCAGATTTTTCAGGTGGAGTGGGAGAGTTCAATATATCTTCTTCTATCAACAGTAAGGAACTGAAAACCAATGATGCTATTACTATTAAACTGGTAATATCCGGTACAGGTAACCTGAAGTTGATTTCTAATCCGGAAATTAAATTCCCGGATGATTTTGAAGGATATGATCCCAAAGTAGACAATCAAGTCAGATTAACCCGGGAAGGACTCACAGGCAATAAAGTTATTGAATATTTAGCAATTCCGAGACATGCCGGAACATATAAGATTCCGGGAGTATCTTTCAGCTATTTTGATATTCGCTCCAAGTCTTACAAAACACTGAAAACAGAAGATTATGTAGTAAATGTTGAGAAAGGTGCAGGTAATGCGGATCAAGTAATTGCTAACTTCACGAATAAAGAGGACTTGAAAGTATTAGGTGAAGACATCCGTTATATCAAACAGAATGAAGTTACTCTCCAACCTAAAGGAAGTTTCTTCTATGGTTCAATGACATATTGGTTATTCTATATCATTCCGGCTCTTGCCTTTATTATTTTCTTTTATTATTTATCGTAAGCAAGCTGCTGAAAATGCAAATGTTGCTAAAATGCGTACGAAGAAAGCAAATAAAGTGGCAACGAAGCGTATGAAGCTTGCAGGAAAAATTACTCTCCGAAAATAAAAAAGATGCTTTCTACGATGAGGTATTAAAGGCATTGTGGGGATATATAAGTGACAAACTGAATATTCCGGTATCTCGTTTATCTAAAGATAATATTGAAGAGAAACTAAGAAATCACGGAGTAAATGAGGAACTAATCAAAGAATTCCTGAATGCATTGAATGATTGTGAATTTGCACGGTTTGCTCCAGGTGATGAGAATCAAGCTATGGATAAAAGTTTATTCTTCTTCAATAGAAGTAATAAGCAAAATGGAGAATTCAATAAAACATTAACCCAGAAGAGATTATGTCATGAAAAAATATTATTTTTTATATTATTATCAATGTCGCTTACTTGTTTCGGACAAGATTCGTTAAGCATTGATACTAGACAAACGAATGGAGTTGATTCTATCCACGCTTCGCATACCACATTTTCCAGTAATACACTGGAAGATGCAACAAAAAGCTGAAGGAGATTCCGCATATATAAAAGAAGATTATGCAGCAGCTATTCAGATATATGAAGCATTACTGAAAAATGGAGAAGCTGCCGACGTCTATTACAATCTGGGAAAATAGTTATTATAAAATAGGGGAGATAGCGAAAGCTGTTTTTAAATTATGAGCGTGCTCTGCTATTACAACCAGGAAATGGTGACATCCGTGCTAATCTTGAAGTGGCACGTGCAAAAACAATAGACAAAGGTTGAACCTGTTCCTGAAGTATTCTTTGTTTCATGGATCAAATCTCTGACAAATAGTATGAGTGTAGATGCATGGGCTACATGGGGAATTGTCTCCTTTATTCTATTGATTATCGCTTTCTATTTCTTTATATTCTCCAAGCAGATTATGTTAAAGAAAATGGAGGATTCATATCAGGAATCATTTTGCTGATTGTCACTGTTTGCTCTAATCTTTTTGCTTCGCAACAAAAAGAGCATTTGGTTAATCGAAGTGAGGCGATAGTAATGAATCCGAGTGTAACAGTACGAAGTACTCCAAGTGAGAGTGGGACTAGCTTGTTTATTCTCCATGAAGGGAGAAAGGTAAGTGTCAAAGACAACTCTATGAAAGAATGGAAAGAAATTCGACTGGAAGATGGAAAAGTCGGGTGGGTACCTGCTTCTGCTATCGAGGTGATATAAAGGTCATTAATAGATTTTATATATTCAAGAAAAAAAGATAAGCAAATAATTTGTTTTATCTTTTTTTTTTTGCTTAAGTTTATAGCGTGATAAAAAAATCACATAGTATTAACCATTAAATTTATGAGACATGAGAACAATAACGTTTAATGAACTTCGTAAAATTAAAGATTCATTGCCTAGCGGTAGCATGCATAGAATAGCAGACGAACTTGGTTTGCACGTAGATACAGTGCGAAACTTCTTCGGAGGACACAATTTCAAGGAGGGAAAAAGCGTCGGAATACATCTCGAGCCCGGTCCAGATGGTGGGCTTGTAATGTTGGATGACACGACCGTTCTTGATCGGGCTTTAAAAATCCTAGATGAATTGAATATGAGTATGCAAAAAAGAACAGGCTACCGAATCTGTGCAAGTTTAAAATATAACAAACTGAATCCCAATTGAATCAAACAATTGGGATTTCTTATTTGTTTTCACCTTCTAAAATGTACAATTATGGAAGACAAATTAGTAACTCTAGCAATTCTGACATATACCAAAGCTCAGATCTTAAAGAATGTCTTGGAAAATGAAGGTATAGAAACCTACATTCATAACGTAAATCAAATACAACCTGTTGTATCTTCGGGAGTACGTCTACGAATTAAAGAAAGCGATCTACCACGTGCATTAAAAATAACGGAAAGTTCTACCTGGTTATCTGAAAGTATAGTGGGAGAGAAGGAGCCCAAAGTAAAAGATAAATCAAATAAGATTTTAATTCCGGTCGACTTCTCTAGTTATTCGATGAAAGCATGTGAATTTGCATTCAACCTGGCAAAAACAGAAAATGCAGAAGTCATCCTGTTGCATGTCTATTTCACGCCTATTTATGCATCGTCGTTGCCTTATGGGGATGTTTTCAATTACCAGATTGGAGATGAAGAATCTGTAAAACGATTATCCAAAAAGTCCATTCTGATCTCAATGCTTTATCAGAGAAGATAAAAGAAAAAGTTACATCAGGCGAATTTCCCAACGTTAAATATAGCTGCATCTTACGTGAAGGTATTCCAGAGGAGGAAATCTTAAGATATGCTAAAGAACAGCGTCCTATGGTCATCATTATGGGTACCCGAGGCAAAAATCAGAAAGATATTGATTTGATTGGTAGTGTAACCGCTGAAGTTATTGACAGGAGTCGCACGGCTGTATTGGCTATTCCGGAAAATACACCATTTAAACAGTTTAGTGAAGCAAAACGGATTGCCTTTATTACCAATTTTGATCAAAGAGATCTAATTGCTTTCGAGGCATTCTTTAATACTTGGAAATCATTCCATTTTTCTGTATCTTTGATACACCTTACAGATTCTAAAGATACCTGGAATGAAATAAAACTTGTTGGCATAAAAGAATATTTTCACAAGCAATACCCAGGGCTTGAAATCCATTATGATGTCGTAATGAGTGATAATCTACTAAAAGGACTTGAACAATATATCAAAGATAATCATATAGATATAATCACTTTGACTTCTTACAAAAAAAAGGAATATATTTGCTCGATTATTTAATCCAAGTATTGCCAGAAAAATGATTTTCCATTCAGATACACCATTGCTTGTTATTAACAGCTGATCAAATCAGGCAAAAAAATGAGCATCAAGATTAGGGAATAATTAATATTATGTTTAATAGAAAAAAGGAGTAATATAATGACCTTACTCCTTTTTCTATTTTTATTAAATGAAGAAATTTACCTGTTCCACTCAAGTCCATATCAAATATAAGATTTTCAATTACTACTTTAAACTATTGAATAAAAAAAAGAAGACTACTATTTCTAATAGCCTTCTTATATTTTTTCAGAAAACGATCTTACTTCATCATCTTATCGATTTCTTCGAATTCAGGTCCCATATTCAAGTTATAGTAAACTCTGTAAAGACCTTGCAACCATAAATCTTGTTGATCGGGTTTTTTAAAGCTCTGGCTTTTTTCATAGAATGGTTTAGCTTCTTCGTAGAATTTCTTAACCACAGCTTGTGCTTCAGCGTACTTAGGATCATTGATATCTGTTGTTGCTTTATCAGCATAATCCTGTGCTTTCATCAAATATACCAAACCACTACATTAGAGTATGCTTCTGCATATTCCGGATCAGCAGCAATAGCTTTTTGTAGTCTCATCTGTAACAGACTTGATAGCCACCAATTTATGTAATATTCAACGTTTTTACACCCTTACCGCCACGATTGGTCTTACGATAATCTTCGATATCAGAACGTTTACCGTATCCTTGTTCAGAAACTACCATGATTGATTCAGCTTCAGGATCTTTTATACAAATCATACCGATAACTTCATCGCCACCATCTTCATCCAAAGTCATACCACGCACCCCTGTAGCCGTACGTCCCATAACACGAACCGCACTTTCGTGAAAGCGAATTGCACGCCCGTTACGGTTAGCAATAATGATTTCATTATCACCGTTAGTCATACGAACTTCAATCACTTTATCATCCTCACGAATAGTTATCGCATTAACACCATTCTGGCGAGGCCGTGAGTATTGTTCCAACAAAGTCTTTTTAATGACGCCATTCTTTGTACAGAACAGCACATAATGGCTGTTAATGAACTCGGTATCATTAAGGTTTTTCACACGTAGATATGCTGTAACCACGTCATCGGAATCAATATTCAGCAAATTCTGAATAGCGCGTCCTTTAGCATTTTTAGTTCCTTCGGGAATTTCGTAAACTTTCAACCAATAGCACTTACCTTTCTGAGTGAAGAACATCATAGTATTGTGCATTGTAGCCGGATAAATATGCTCTACAAAGTCTTCATCACGGGTTTCACTTCCTTTTGATCCAACTCCACCCCTATTTTGGGCACGGAATTCTGATAAAGGAGTACGTTTGATATATCCCATATGAGATATCGTGATAACCATCTGATCATCAGCATAAAAATCTTCCGGATTAAATTCTTCTGAAGAATAAACTATTTCAGACCGACGCGCGTCCCCATACTTCTCTTTTACCTCTACTAACTCATCTTTGATTACTTTTTTACAAAGTTCATCATTTGAAAGAATTTCTTCATAATAAGCAATCTGTTTCATCACCTCTTCATATTCTGCGTGAAGCTGATCTTGCATCAAACCTGTTAATTGGCGCAAACGCATTTCTACAATAGCACGTGCCTGAATTTCACTCAGATTAAAACGCTCTATTAACCCTGCTATGGCATCATTAGGGGTTTTTGCAGCACGAATAATACGGATCACTTCATCAATATTATCAGAAGCTATAATCAATCCTTCAAGAATATGAGCACGCTCCTGAGCCTTCCGTAAATCATACTGAGTACGACGAATTACCACATCATGACGATGTTCTACAAAATATCTGATTAAATCTTTCAGATTCAACATTTTGGGGCGACCATGGACCAGAGCGATATTATTTACTCCAAATGAAGTTTGCAGAGCTGTCATTTTGAACAATTTGTTCAGCACCACACTAGCATTTGCATCACGTTTAACATCAATAACAATACGCATACCTTCACGGTCGGATTCATCATTTACATACGAAATACCATCAATCTTCTTGTCATTGACTAAAGATGCGATATTTTCAATCAATTCCTTCTTATTTACATTATAAGGAATTTCATTAACTATGATCTTGTCATGTGTAGTATGAGTTTCTATCTCAGCCTTAGCACGCATCACTACTCTACCACGTCCGGTTTCGTAAGCATCGCGTACCCCGCTTATACCATATATATATCCACCTGTAGGGAAATCCGGTGCTTTTACATATTGCATAAGCCCTTCAATATCAATATCATTATTGTCAATGTAAGCAATACATGCATCGATTACTTCAGAAAGATTATGAGTAGGCATATTGGTTGCCATACCTACTGCAATACCGGATGCTCCATTTACCAACAAGTTAGGAATCCGTGTTGGCATGACAGTCGGTTCCTGCAACGTGTCATCAAAATTATTCTGAAAATCAACAGTTTCCTTATAAAGATCCTGCATCATCTCTTCACCTATTTTCTTTAATCTTGCTTCCGTATAACGCATGGCAGCAGGGCTGTCACCATCAACAGAGCCGAAGTTACCCTGACCATCTACCAACGGATATCTCATAGCCCAATCCTGAGCCATTCTGACCAAAGCTCCATACACGGAAGAGTCACCATGCGGGTGATATTTACCCAAAACTTCACCTACAATTCTTGCTGATTTCTTATAAGCTTTATCGGAGGTATTTCCCAGTTCAATCATACCATATAAGATACGTCTATGAACCGGTTTAAAGCCATCGCGAACATCCGGGAGGGCGCGCGCAACAATTACTGACATTGAGTAATCAATGTACGACGACTTCATTTCCTCTTCGATGTTAATCTTTATAATTCTGTCTTGTTCTAGCATTTAAACAAATATTAATTATACATCTTTTTTGGTTTACCAAAAACCACGCTAAAGTACTACTTTTATACGACATACGAAACAAAACCCATAAAAAAGTTAAGTCCATTAAATGTTTTTACTTATATAAGTAAAAAGTATCCCTATACCTTATTTTATAGTATATAGTGATTATCACTCCCACTTCTCATTTACTTTGTGAATAGTTTGCTATAACCCTTATTTTTGTTTAATCCATTTAGTCTGTCAAAGCTTGGCATACATTTTGTTATGCTAATATAAATAAGAAAACAATGGTATGCATTGTTATTATGTGTATCTTTGCACACTGGGAAATAAATACTATACTTTAGGAGGACGATAAATTTATGAACAATCAATTTACACAAAGAGTGTCCGATATCATCATGTATAGCAAGGAAGAAGCCAACAGGCTGCGGAATAGCTATATTGGTCCCGAACACTTGTTGTTGGGACTGATACGTGAAGGTGAAGGAAAAGCTATCGAGATTTTGTTTAATTTGCAAATAAACTTACAGGACATAAAAAAATCAGTTGGAGGCCATTGTGAAAAACAATGCAGAAAAATGACACCACCTATGACGAGAATATTAGCTTTAATGACAAAGCATCCAAAGTGTTAAAGCTATGTATTCTAGAGGCTAAGTTATTGAGAAACATTGCAGGCTGACTCTGAACATATTTTGTTAGCAATTATGAAGGTCAAGGATAATGCAGCTTTCCACGTCTTGGAAAGCAATGGCGTAACATACGAAAAAATCAAACTCACTTTACAACCAGACACCCATGCAGGTCTGGGGTTCAGTGAGGACGAGGATGAAGACGAGGATATACGTCAGAGTCCAAGTGGCAATAAATCAAATGCAGCACAACAGCAGGCACGCCCGGCACAAAAAAGCCGGCTAATGACACTCCTGTACTCGACAATTTCGGCACAGACATGACAAAAGCTGCCGAAGAAGGAAAACTAGATCCTGTAGTTGGCCGGGTGAAGGAAATAGAGCGACTGGCACAAATATTGAGCCGTCGCAAGAAAAACAACCCAATTTTGATTGGCGAACCGGGAGTCGGCAAATCTGCCATTGTTGAGGGACTTGCATTAGGGATTGTGGAAAAGAAAGTATCACGTATCTTATTTGACAAACGAGTGATAGCTCTTGATATGACTGCCGTTGTCGCAGGCACTAAATATCGTGGACAATTCGAGGAACGTATTCGTTCCATTTTGAACGAGTTGAAGAAGAATCCTAACATCATTCTTTTCATCGATGAAATCCACACTATTGTGGGAGCAGGTTCTGCAGCAGGCTCAATGGATGCAGCCAATATGTTGAAACCCGCATTGGCCAGAGGCGAAATTCAATGCATCGGAGCGACGACGTTGGACGAATACCGCCAAAACATTGAAAAAGATGGTGCATTGGAACGTCGTTTCCAAAAAGTTATTATGTAGAACCAACAACTGCAGAAGAGACACTTCAGATATTGAAAAATATCAAGGATAAGTATGAAGATCATCACAATGTGTATTATACAGATGAAGCATTGGAAGCATGTGTCAAGCTGACAGACCGCTATATCACAGACCGTAATTTCCCCGACAAGGCTATTGATGCTTTGGACGAAGCAGGCTCACGTGTACATCTTACTAATGTCAATGTACCCAAAGAGATAGAAGAACAGGAAAAGCTGATCGAAGAAGCTAAAAACAAGAAAAATGAAGCCGTAAAATCGCAGAATTTTGAACTTGCAGCCAGCTTCCGCGATAAGGAGAAAGAACTCTCTATCCAATTGGATGAGATGAAAAAAGAATGGGAAGCCAATCTAAAAGAAAACAGGCAAACTGTTGATGCAGAAGAAATTGCCAATGTTATCTCAATGATGTCAGGCATTCCAGTACAACGAATGGCACAGGCCGAAGGCATCAAGCTTAGCAGGTATGAAAGAAGATTTTGCAAGCTAAAGTCATCGCACAAGACACAGCGATAGAAAAGCTGGTCAAAGCCATTTTGCGAAGCCGTGTAGGACTCAAAGATCCTAATAAGCCCATTGGCACGTTTATGTTCTTAGGTCCGACTGGTGTAGGTAAAACCCATTTAGCAAAAAGAATTGGCAAAGTATATGTTCGGGTCTTCCGATGCACTGATTCGTATCGATATGAGTGAATATATGGAAAAGTTCACTGTTTCACGCTTGGTTGGGGCACCTCCGGGATACGTAGGATATGAAGAAGGTGGACAGCTGACTGAAAAAGTACGTCGCAAACCTTACTCTATCGTCTTGCTTGATGAGATCGAAAAAGCACATCCGGATGTATTCAATCTCCTTCTTCAAGTGATGGACGAAGGCCGTCTGACTGACAGTTATGGCAGAATGGTTGATTTCAAAAATACAGTTGTTATCATGACTTCCAATATTGGTACCCGCCAGTTGAAAGATTTTGGTCGCGGTGTCGGCTTTGCAACACAAAGCCGTCTGGATGACAAAGAATTTTCGCGAAGTGTTATACAGAAAAGCTTTGAATAAATCATTCGCGCCTGAATTCATCAATCGTGTAGATGAGATTATCACGTTTGATCAACTTTCTCTGGAAGCGATAACAAAGATTATAGACATAGAGCTAAAAGGATTGTACGATAGAATAAAATCTATTGGTTACAAGCTTGTTATTGAAGATAAGGCGAAAGAATTCATCGCTAGCAAGGGATATGACGTACAATATGGCGCCCGTCCTTTGAAGCGCAATTCAAACCTATCTGGAGGATGGTTTATCCGAGCTCATCATTTCCTCGTCTTTAAAAGAGGGAGATACTATTCAAGTAACCCTTAATGAAGAAAAAGGCGAATTGGAGATGAAAGTTGTTTCTCCGGAATAGAGTTATTTCCTGAATAAGAAAATAATTTAATATGCCATAATGTCAGACCTTCGGGTCTGGCATTTTTTTTTGTCTCTGTATGGACAAATATCAATTAAAATTAATCAATAGATAAACCAAAAAAATATACGTATTATGCAAAAAGGTAATATTGGGGTTACAACAGAAAACATTTTCCCTATCATCAAAAAGTTTTTGTACAGTGACCATGAAATTTTTCTTCGTGAATTAGTATCCAATGCAGTAGATGCCACTCAGAAGCTGAATACGCTTGCTTCTATTGGCGAATTCAAAGGTGAACTGGGTGACTTAACTGTTCACGTTGAATTAGGTAAAGATACTATTACCATTTCTGACCGTGGTATCGGTTTGACTGCAGAAGAAATAGAGAAGTACATCAATCAAATAGCTTTCTCTGGAGCTAATGACTTCCTGGAGAAGTATAAGAACGATGCAAATGCCATTATCGGACATTTCGGACTTGGGTTCTATTCTGCCTTTATGGTTGCAAAGAAAGTTGAAATCATCACCAAATCGTATAGAGATGGTGCACAAGCTGTAAAATGGACTTGTGATGGCAGCCCTGAATTCACTATTGAAGAAATAGAAAAAGCCGACCGTGGATCAGATATCATCTTATACATTGATGACGACTGCAAAGAATTCCTCGAAGAAGCACGTATCTCCGAACTTTGAAGAAATATTGCAGCTTCCTTCCTGTTCCTATTGCATTTGGAAAAAAAAAGAATGGAAAGACGGCAAACAGGTAGAAACGGCTGAAGATAATATAATCAATGATACCACTCCTTTGTGGACACGCAAACCTAGCGAACTTTCGGATGAAGATTACAAATCATTCTATAGCAAGTTATATCCGATGTCTGATGAACCACTCTTCTGGATTCATCCTGAATGTGGATTATCCATTCCATCTGACTGGTATCCTCTACTTCCCGAAGAAGTAAAAGCAATATTGAATTAAATAAGAACAAGATTCAGTTATATTGCAATCAAGTATATGTAACAGACTCTGTTGAAGGAATTGTACCAGACTTTCTGACTTTATTACATGGAGTTATTGATTCCCCGGATATTCCATTGAATGTATCCCGTTCTTACTTGCAAAGCGACTCGAATGTGAAGAAGATTTCTACCTATATCACGAAGAAAGTTTCCGACCGTTTGCAATCTATCTTTAAGAATGATCGTAAACAGTTTGAAGAGAAGTGGAATGATTTGAAAATATTTATCAATTACGGCATGCTTACTCAAGAGGATTTCTATGAGAAAGCGCAAAAATTCGCCCTTTTCACCGATACAGATAACAAACATTACACATTCGAGGAATACCAGACCCTTATTAAAGATAACCAGACAGACAAAGATGGAAATCTGATCTATTTGTATGCTAATAATAAAGATGAACAATTCAGTTATATCGAGGCTGCCACCAATAAAGGCTATAATGTCTTGCTCATGGATGGCCAGTTAGATGTAGCTATGGTAAGTATGTTGGAGCAAAAGCTTGAGAAATCCCGTTTCACCCGTGTAGACAGTGATGTTGTTGACAATCTGATTGTAAAAGAAGACAAGAAAGGTGAAACTCTGGAAGCCAACAAACAAGATGCTATTACAATCGCCTTTAAGAGTCAATTACCTAAAATGGATAAGGTTGAATTCAACGTTATGACACAAGCGTTAGGAGAAAATTCGGCTCCGGTCATGATTACTCAAAGCGAATATATGCGTCGTATGAAAGAAATGGCAAATATTCAAGCCGGAATGAGCTTCTACGGCGAAATGCCTGACATGTTCAATCTGATCCTGAATTCAGACCACAAAGTTGATACAACAAGTATTGAATGAAGAAGAGAATGCCTGTCAAGCAGAAGTAGCCCCAATACTCTCGGAAATGGATGCTGTCAATAAACAACGTAATGAGTTGAAAGATAAACAGAAAGGCAAAAAGGACGAAGATATCCCGACAGCTGAAAAGATGAATTAAACGATCTCGACAAGAAGTGGGATGATCTGAAAAGCAAAAAAGAAGCTATTTTTATCGGCTATGCAAGCAATAATAAAGTTATCCGCCAACTTATCGATCTGGCCTTACTTCAAAACAATATGTTAAGAGGTGAAGCTTTGAATAACTTCGTAAAGCGTAGTATTGAGCTGATTTAATATCGCCCCTTTATCCATTACACATAACTTCAGGAAAGAGCATTCAACGTTAAAACACGTTGTAATGCTCTTTTTTTCAATTTAAAACGATCGGCAAAATATCGATTAATTGAAAAGTATTGTATATATTTGAACACTTAATAGACAAAAAATTCAATTGTTTGATTTGGGTTATGAGAAAGATTTTTTAGTGTTCATTACTTTATGGCTGATTATCCCGGCTATCCATGCCCAAAAAGTAGGACTTGTCTTACGTGGTGGCGGTGCCAAAGGAATGACACACATCGGCATCATTCGCGCCTTGGAAGAAAACAACATCCCTATCGATTATATTACAGGAACTTCCATGGGGGCCATTATCGGCTCCTTGTATGCCATGGGATACTCTCCTGACGACATGGTAGAACTGCTCAAATCGGAGGACTTTAAACGATGGTATTCCGGAGAAGTGGAAGAGAAATACGTATATCATTTCAAAAAATCTTCCCACTCCCGAATTTTTTCAATATTCGTTTTTCATTCAAAGATTCACTGAAGAGTTTAAAACCTCAATTCCTGCCTACCAGTGTTGTCAACCCGATTCAAATGAATCTCGTGTTTGTTGACCTATATGCACGTGCTACGGCCGCTTGTAAAGGGAGATTTTGATAAACTTTTTGTTCCTTTCCGTTGCATTGCGTCCGATGTACAATAAAAAACAGTTAGTCATGAAGGAAGGAGATTTAGGAGATGCCGTCAGAGCTTCCATGAGCTTCCCCTTCATGTTTAAACCCATTGAAATAGACAATGTACTGGCCTACGATGGAGGTATCTAGAATAACTTTCCCACGGACGTCATGAGAGATGATTTTCATCCGGATGTCATTATAGGAAGCGTTGTATCCACCAATCCCACTAAACCCAAGGAAAAATGACCTCATGAGTCAAATTGAGAATATGGTGATGCAGAAAACCGACTATTCTATTCCGGACTCTATGGGGATTTTAATGACGTTCAAATATGACAACGTCAATCTGATGGATTTTCAACGCATCGACGAATTACATGATATAGGATATAATCGAACCATCAGTATGATGGATTCGATAAAAAGCCGCATACATCGACGCGTAAATCTTGATAATATACGTCTAAGAAGAATGGTCTACCGTAGTAATTTCCCGAACTACGTTTTAAAAATATCATCATTGATGGAGCTAATCCACAACAACAGGCATATATGAAGAAAGAATTTCATAAGTCGGATAACAAAGAATTCACCTATGAAGATTTAAAAGCAAAGGTTATTTTCGATTGCTATCAGATAAAATGATTTCAGAAATCATACCGCATGCAATTTATAATCCGGAAGATGACACCTATGATCTGCATTTAAAAGTCAAACTGGAAAACAACTTTTGCTGTACGGCTGGGAGGTAACATATCCACCTCCAATTCGAATCAGATCTACCTGGGACTTAGTTATCAGGACTTAAACTACTATGCCAAAGAGTTTATTCTTGACGGGCAACTTGGAAAGGTATATAACAACGTGCAATTTATGGCAAAAATAGACTTTGCCACTGCCATTCCTACCTCGTATCGTCTTATAGGTTCGATCAGTACTTTCGACTATTTTAAGAAGGACAAACTTTTTTTCGCGAAATAACAAACCGGCCTTTAACCAGAAAGACGAACGTTTCTTGAAATTACAGGTTGGATTACCTTTCCTTTCGAGCAAGCGAGCAGAGTTTGGAGTAGGAATTGCAAGAATAGAGGATAAATATTTTCAAAAAGTGTCATTGACTTCGGAAATGACAAATTTGATAAAAGCCGCTATGATTTATTTGGTGGATCAATTAGTTTTAATGGAAGTACTCTTAATTCCAAACAATATCCTACACGTGGATACAGAGAAGCCCTTGTAGCCCAGATTTTCGTTGGAAAAGAACGATTCTATCCGGGCGAAGGAAGTACGACCAGTAACAACAAAGATCATCACTCCTGGCTGCAATTATCTTATATGAAAGAGAAATATCATAATATGAGTGAACATTGGGTTTTAGGATGGTATTTGAAAGCCCTGTATGCCTCCAAAAACTTCTCCGAGAACTATACGGCCACAATGATGCAAGCTGGAGAGTTTTCTCCTACATTACATAGCAAATTGACTTACAACGAAGCCTTTCGTGCCAATCAATTTGTCGGAGCCGGCATTCGGCCTATTTACCGTTTAAGCCAGATATTCCATCTTCGGGGAGAATTTTATGGTTTTATGCCTATATATCCGATTGAAAGAAACTCATTAAATAAAGCATATTATGGAAAAGCCTTCTCTAAATTCGAATATTTAGGAGAAATATCTGTTATGTGCCAATTACCATTCGGAGCCATATCGGCATATGTAAATCATTATAGCTCACCGAAAAGGGAGTGGAATGTCGGACTAAGTATAGGTTTTACAACTATTCAATTCGGTTAGAATAATTTTCTACAAAAAGTCGGTGAAAAGCTTCAATTCAGAATAATTTTTTGCACAAAAAAAATAACGGTCGCGTAGAAAACTGAATAGAGTAGCTAATTCACGGAAAAGTACGGTTTGAATCCTGTCGCGACCCGTTAAAAGAAAAAGAATGGCCGCGTAGCTCAACTGAATAGAGTAGCTGACTACGGATCAGCCGGTCACAGGTTTGAATCCTGTCGCGGTCACTTTTTTGAATTCAAAAAAAATGAATCATTATGGATTTAGCAGAAAATCGATTTGGAAAAACTTGGAAACATTTCCTTGAAGTATTGAAAGTAGACTACAATTGTTCTTTAGCCGATGTTTGCCGCGATCAGCATACCACTTTTGGAGGTATGAGTTCCTGGATGTCCAGACGGGGCTATAGCGTTAAACAAGCCAAGGCAGATGCGGTCCGTGATTATTATGGCGGCGTTGAACCCAGTGGAACCACCATTTCGGTCAAACGGGCCACACCCGGTGGTGTTATTAAAATGTTGCGCGATTACGAAAGAAAGGAGGGAGATCCATGTATTCTCTAACATCAGCCAATCGATACTATCTGTACCAGGGCTTTGTTCGTATGAACCTTGGCATTGACGGTTTATTCCAAATTATACGATCGGAAATGAAGGACTTGTCTCCCGTTTCCGGAGATACCTTTTTCTTCTTTGGTAAAACCGACAAAGTGTAAAAAATACTGCGTTGGGATGGCGATGGCTTTCTTCTGTACTACAAGCGCCTCGAAGGTGGAAGTTTTGAGTTACCGACATTTAACCCCAATACAGGCAATTACGAGATCTCTTATCAGGTTTTGTCTTTTATCTTAAATGGAGTGTCATTAAAGTCTGTACGGTTGAGAAAACGTTTCAGGATCTAATTCAACATTCTGATTATTAGTTATTTGTGCTAAAGATATCATCCGGTTTATTTGGCCAATTCGTTGATTTTTATATCTTTATGCCATGAAAAAGGATGAGATCATAGAGTTATTGAAGGAACAAATCAAGGGATTACGAGATGACAACAACAGACTCTTGGACCAAATAGATGCTTTGATAAAGGAGGTTTCTTCCCTTAAAGAGGCACTCCTTCAAAAAGGCGAATCTCTTAGCAAGCAACAGCGCCTTACTAAGGGACTCGCCAAACTTGTATCCAACACATCCGAACAGCAACAGGCTCCCCAATCTGCCATATTCGAAGAAGAGCGGCAGAAGATAGAAGCGGAAAAAAAGCAGATAAGCGTAAAGCAAGAAAGAACAATGGGGCCAAACGTGACATGCATTATGAGATGGAGGAAGAAGAACATGTCGTTTATCCCGATGATCCCGATTTTGACATCAATAAGGCCCGGTTGTTTACCACTGTTCCCAGAATATGCGTCCGCTATGAATGTGTACCCATGCGCTTCATCAAGCATGTCTACAAGATACACACCTATACACAAGAAGGTCGCCTGTTTGAGGGAAAAACACCGGCTTCGGCCTTCTTGAATTCCAGCTATGACGGTTCATTTATTGCCGGATTGATGGAATTACGTTATATACAATCGCTACCTGTTGAAAGAATCATCAACTACTTCGAGAGTCATGGCTTTACGCTGAAGAAACCTACGGCTCATAAGTTGATAGAGAAAGCCTCAAGCCTCTTCGAAAATCTTTATAAGTGCATCCGGCAGACAGCTTTGAGTGATCCTTATAAGGCAGCCGATGAAACCTATTACAAAATACTCGTCCCGGAAAAGAACAACAAAGGGAAAAGGAGTCAGGAAGGGATATCTTTGGGTGGTTGTCGGCATAAACACCAGGATGATATACTTGCTCTATAATGACGGCTCCTGGTCTGAAAGAGTTATTCTTAACGAATTAGGCAGTTGCAAAGGTATCATACAAAGCGATGGTTACTCACCTTACCGGAAGCTCGAAAGCGATGCTTATCCCAATATCACACGCATCCCGTGCTTGCAACATATAAAACGGAAATTTATAGATTGCGGTGAGAAGGACCCGGATGCAAAAGGATCGTGGAGCTGATAAACGCACTTTATCAAAACGAGCATAAGCATAAAGTTGGGGTTGAGGGATGGACGGTAGAACAGAATCTTATGCATCGAAAAAATATGCGCCGGACATACTCGGAGAAATAAAAGATGTGCTTGATGAAATAGAAGAACGGGGGGGATTTGTTACCTAAGAGCGAACTGCAGGAAGCCATTACCTATCTTCACAATGAGTGGAATGCAGTGGTGGACATCTTTAATTATGGTGACACTTATCTGGACAACAATATGGTTGAACGGATGAACCGGTACATATCCTTATCAAGAAAAAACTCATTGTTCTTC
>VOFC01006543.1_pt1 | contig 36818 bp, 53 predicted proteins | sample 5384161 | NCBI WGS metagenome assembly VOFC01 (sample SAMN12384722, study PRJNA508395) | human gut metagenome | isolation source: healthy gut B | host: Homo sapiens | reverse complement strand
TTCCCGATGTTTGAGATCGGCGAGGAGTCCGGCGAGCGAGTTCTGCCACAACCCGTTCTCGATGCCGAACGGCGGTCTCGAGTGCTGCTGGCCGCCGAGCGCGGCGAGCTCGACCCGCTGACCATCATGGCGTATCAGTACGACCTCGTGTGCAACGGCGTGGAGCTCTCCTCCGGCGCGGTGCGCAACCACGATCCCGACATCATGGTCAAGGCGTTCGAATGGTGCGTCTCGGCGAGGACGACGTAAAGGCCAAGTTCCCCGCCATGTATAACGCCTTCTGCTACGGCGCGCCCCCGCACGCCGGTATCGCCCCGGCGTGGACCGCATGGTCATGCTCCTCGCGGGCGAGAGCTCCATCCGCGAGATCATCCGTTCCCGATGAACAAGAACGCGCAGGACGTGATGATGGGCGCTCCCTCCACCGTGGAGCAGAAGCAGCTCGATGAGCTGCACATCGCCCTCGTCGGCCAGCTCGAAGAATAAGAGGCAAAAAGCTGCGGCGCATCCTTTGGGATGCGCCGCTTCGCGTTTGCCGCGCTTTTTCGTTGACGGCGGTTTCTTTTGCGTGTAGAATCGTGTTGAAAGGCGGTGTCCTGTACTATGAAGAAACGGTTTTTCCCGGCCCTTCTCCTCTGCTTTGCTCTGGTGTTCACGCTCACCGGCCCGGCCCTTGCCGCCGGTACGGCGGAATATGAGTCTTCCGAGCTCGGTCTTTCCTTTTCCGCGCCGGAGGATTTCAAGATCCTCTCCCGAGATTCGTATAAGACCGATCCCGTGGCGGAGGAACTTCCCTACGCGATGGAAACCCTGGACAGTTGGTTTACCGGGAGACGGAGACTGTTATTTTCTCGGCGGGCTGGATCCCATGCGCTGTGTTTTTACTCTACGCGCCTATCCGAACGGTCGTGACTACTTTGTCTCCGCCATTGAAGACGGAGAGCTGGATTCTCTTACAGAGGATCTCGCCGACGGATTCACTGAGGACGGCTACGAAGTTCTGAGCGCGGAGACGTATCCGCACCCGGAAAATAGCATCCTGCGGTTTGGATATCTCGACACGAACGAGGACGGCACGACGGACTACCGCGTGACCTTTTTCACCGTGTGCGGCGAAAACACTGTCCGTATCGATTTCTCTTTCATATACAGTTCTGGCGCGGCAGAGCAGGACGCGCTCGCAGACGGCGTTATCGACTCCATGAAGTTTTCCGCCGCCGTTCCAAAGCCGCAGAGTTCGGCGGGAACGACCAAAACCATCGTCTCCTGCGTGCTCCTTGCCGCGGTCATCGCAGCTCTCGGCATCCTCAGCCGGAAAATGCGCAAGGATAAGGAAGCCGCCGCGAAAGCGATGGCATCCGGCGCGCTCTCTCATGCGCCCTCCGCACCGGCGGAGGCCCCCGCCGTGCCGGATACGAAATACTGCGCCTACTGCGGCGAAAAGATCCCCCGCGGGGAGCAAATTCTGCCCCAAGTGCGGCGCGCAGCTCCCCGCCGCGCAGCGAAAAACAATAAACTTACTAAAGGAAGAAGACCGTATGAAAATTCCGTGCAAAAAGCTCCGTGAAAATGCCATACTGCCCACGCGCGGCACCGCGCTCGCCGCGGGCGTTGATCTTTACGCCCTGCTGCCGGACGGGCAGGAGAGCGCCGCCGTTGCCCCGCAGGGCAAGTACCTCTTCCCCACCGGCATTGCCGTGGAGATCCCGGAGGGTACGTCGGACTGGTGTTTGCCCGCAGCGGCATCGCCACGAAGCGCCAGCTCGCCCCCGCCAACTGCGTCGGCGTGATCGACGCCGATTACCGCGGAGAGTTGCGGGTGTTTCTGCAGAACAACGGCACCGAGACGCAGACCGTGGAAAACGGCGAGCGCATCGCGCAGCTCGTCATCACGCCGTGTCTTGACATTGAGATCGAGGAAACGGACGAGCTCTCCGAAACGCTCCGCGGCGCGGCGGGCTTCGGCAGCACCGGCACGCACTGAAGCGGAGCCGAAAAAACCGTCACGGAAAAACCATCGCCCCGCATTTTTGGACGCACTATCCAAAACGCGGGGCGATTTTTTGTGTTCTTTCACCGAAATAAGGACAGACTTGCCTGCACGATGCGTCGCACGAACCGCACGACCGTTTCGCGCTCATACCGGTCGTAGCCCTCCACCACGACATGCATCAGCCCATTGGACAGATGCGTGTACAGCATCTCCAGTTCCTCGTCGCTCGCGCGCAGCTCCTGCCGCCAGTAGGCGATGCTCTGCGGCCGGGCGTAATCGATCATCCGGTGGATGACCGTCGAGCCGGGATTTTGGAAGATCAGCACACGGCAGGCTTCCTCGTTCTTCCCGATCATGTCGTAGATCGCCTCGATCAGCGCCGCAACATCAAACGATTTTATCAGCGTGAGCGACTGCGCGAACGCTTCAAGCAGCTCATTCTCGATCGCCTCCAGCAGCGCAAAGGCAGTCGCTGTAATGCGAATAAAACGTCGCGCGGTTCAGCTCCGCCAGCTCGCAGACCTCCTTGACCGTGATCTTGTTCACGCTTTTTTTCCTTCAGCAGCGTTAAAAGCGCCTGCTTGAGCGCGTGCTGCGTATACCGGACTCTCGCATCGGATTTTTCCTGCCATGGGACACCTCATCACAAATTGTTTACAGAAATGGGCAACGTTTCTGTTCCGCATGTTGGTTTTCTTTCATGCGGCAGCCGGTTGACGGTTGTACATCGCTGTCGGAAAAAGTATACTATATACATGAAAGATAATCAACATATGTCTTTCGTATTTATCCCATGGAGGTGGATCCCTATGTATAAAACTTATCTTGTGACCGGCGCGACAGGCTTTCTCGGCCGCACGGTCGTTTTCGGAGCTGCTCTCCGCGGTGCGTCGGTGCGGGCGCTCGTACTGCCGGGCGACCGGCTCGCCGGAGTTTTGCCCGAGAGCGTGGAGCGCACGGAGGGCGATATCTGCAGCGCGTCCGCGCTGGAAAATTTCTTTGCCGGAACGGATGAGAGCACCTGCGTCATCCATACGGCGGGCATCGTAACGGTGGCATCGCGCCCGGATGCCTCGCTCTACCGCGTAAATGTGGACGGGACGCGCGCCATTTTGCGCGAGTGCGCCGCGCATGGCATCGGCAAGCTCGTGTATATCAGCTCCGTCCATGCGCTGCCCGAAAAGCCCAAGGGCATGACGATCACGGAAACCGACGCCGTTTCTTCGGAATTTGTTTCCGGCGATTACGCCAAAAAAGCAAAGCGGAGGCAACATCGCTCGTATTTGCCGCAGCGAAAAATGGTTTGAACGCGAGCATCGTTTTCCCGTCCGGCATTATCGGGCCGGGCGATATCGCCGGAGGCAGCATGACGACGATGTTCCGCTCGTTCCTTGCGGGGCGGCTCCCGCTCGCGGTGCGCGGCGGGTATGACTTCGTTGATGTGCGCGACGTTGCCCGCGGCATCGCCGACTGCGCGGAGAACGGGCAGCGCGGCTGCGGTTACATTCTCTCCGGCCACTATACAACGATCCGCGATATGCTCGAAGCGCTCAAATCCGCCGCCGGTGTACGGCGCACGGTAACATATCTGCCGCTCGGGCTTGCCCGGAGCGCGGCGAAGGTCTGCGAGAACTTTACCCGAAGGGGAAAGAAGCCTTTCTTCACGCCCTATTCCATAGCAGTCCTCGGCTCGAACGCGGATTTCAGCCACAGCGCAGCCAGCCGGACGTTTGGCTATACGCCGCGTCCGCTGCTTGCGACGCTGCGCGACACGGCGCAGTGGCTGTGCCGGGCAAAGCCTCTCACGGCAGCAACATGAAACTATAAGCCCCATACTCCGCCGGCGGAAGCGCATCAAGCGCTTCCGCCGGTTTCGTTTTCCCACGCGCCGCTCCACATCCCGGACGAGCGCTTCAAACCGCCGGGCAGTATCCGGGCTGTCGGACTCAATGCAGAGTGCCGCGCGGTCGGCGCAGGGTGCGATGTGCACGCCGCCGGGGACCGTCCGCACGGTCAGCCCGTCGGGGAGGTCTGCGCCCGCTTCCATGAGTCCCGCGGTGAGCGCGCGCGCATGAGCCGCGCGCGGTGCGGCGCGCCGCAGTACACCCGGCAGGCGTACCGCGCCCGCTCTGAAAGCCTCCGGCGCGCGCTCAAGCGCGCCGCCTCTCTGCTCCGGCAGGCGCAGTTTGCCCTCCCAGGCGTCGAGATTGGCCCGGTAGTACGAGCCGGGGTCGCCGATATCGCGCCAGTAGCCCTCCATCGGCACGCCGCGGATGCCGCGCCCGGAGGACATCAGCCGCGGGAAAAGATCGCGGGCAAAATCAAAGGGCGTATCCGCCGGGATGAAGCGCAGCACCTCCGGGGACAGAACATAGATGCCGGTGTTTACCAGATCGGTAACGACGCGCTCCCACGCGGGCTTTTTCGATAAAGCTGCGCACCACCCCTCGCCGTCGGTCACGGCGAGACCGTAGGGCAGCGGCGCTTCGTGCGGATAGAGCGCCATCGTAACGGCGGCGTGCGCGCGCCGGTGCTCGTTCCAGAGGGCGCGAAGGTCAAAATCGCACGCGGCGTCGCCGCTGATGATGAGTGCGTTTTCCCCGCGATAAAATCCTCGCAGTTTTTCACCGCGCCCGCGGTGCCGAGCGCTCTGTCCTCGCGCCGGTACTGCATGCGCACGCCGAAGCCGCTCCCCGTCGCCGAAGTACCGCTCGATCTGCTCGGGCAGGCAGGCCGTCGTGCAGCAGAGATCCCGGAAGCCGCAGCGCTTCAAAAGGGCTACGATGTGCTCGAGCATCGGCGCGCCGAGCAGCTCCGCCATGGGCTTCGGCACCGCGCCGTGAGTGACCGGGGCGAGCCGCGTCCCTCTTCCTCCCGCCAAAATGACCGCTTTCATCTTTTTATAAAAAGCTCCTTTTTTTATTTTTACGGAGGAAGTTTCTGCACCACGGCGAAAAAATATGCAAAGAGCGGAAGAATGCGGCGAAAAAGGGCTCGCATTCTTTGGATATTTGTGGTATATTATATTCTGTATTTTTATCTGCCCGCTCTGTGGTTCCGGCGGGCATGGGGAGAGGATACTTTGAACAGCCGCAAACCGCAGAAATTTGCCGAGCCCGGCCTCCGCATGTGCCTGCTCATCATGCTCATATTCGCGCTTGTAACCTTCTTTTTTCGCCCGCTTCAACCGCTATATTGCCTACGGCGAGGCGGTCGTCACGGTGCTGCTCGCGATCTACGCGCTCATCCGCGCGCGGGCGCGCCAGAAGGAGCTGCAGGCGTTCGTTGAGAACGTCACCTACAACGCCGAATCCGCCACGAACAACACGCTCATCCACTTCCGCTGCCGATGGCGGTGTTCCGTCTGAACGACAGCGGCGTCGTCTGGGGCAACCAGCCGTTCTGGGAGATGTGCGGCCGCACGAGCCCCGCGTTCGACGCGAAGCTCGCCTCGCTCGTGCCGGAATTCAACAGCAAGTGGCTGCTCGAGGGCAAAAAACCGCATGGCGGATCTTCTCGAGGTGGACGGAAAAAAAGTATCAGGTCAACGGCAACATGGTCCGCGCCGGAGAGCGCGAGGAGACCTATGAGTTCATGGGCATCACCTACTGGGTGGACGTGACCGAGTACGACGACGTAAAGCAGGAATATCTCGCCACGCGCCCGGTCGTGATGGTCATGCTCGTGGATAACTACGACGAGCTGATGAAGCCGCTCACCGACCGCCAGCGCACCGAGCTGCGCGGCCAGCTCGACATTGCCATTGAGAAATGGTGCGAGGACGCGGCGGCATTCTCCGGCGCGTGGACCGCGACCGGTACATCTTCATTTTTGAAAAAAGCGGCATTTTGACGAGATCACGAAAACCGCTTCACGCTCGTCGAGAGCATTCATTCGATCGTCAATCTCACGGGCATCCACGCCACGGTGAGCATCGGCGTCGGACTCGACGGCGCGAGCTATGACGAGGACTATTCCTTCGCCACGCTCGCCGAGGATATGGCGCTCTCGCGCGGCGGCGGCGATCAGGCGGTCGTGAAAAACAAGTTCAACTTTGAATTTTTTCGGCGGGCGCGGCGCGGAGGTCGAAACGCGCACAAAGGTCAAGTCCCGCGTTATGGCAAACTCTCTCCCGGCTCGTGCAGGACGCCTCGCAGGTGTTCATCATGGGCCACCGGTACGCCGATCTCGACGCCGTCGGCGCGGCGGTGGGCGTGCGGTGCATCGCCCGGCGCTTCCACTGCCCGGCAAAGATCGTGCTCGACATGGACAAAAACGCCGTCGGGCCGCTGCTCACCATGCTGCACGGCGAGGAGGAATACAAAACCGCCTTTATCAGCGCGCAGGAGGCGCTGCTCGAGGCCGACAGCCGGACGCTGCTCGTCGTGGTGGACACGAACCGCCCCGAGCAGGTGGAGGACGAATCGCTGCTCACCGCGTGCAGCAACCGGCTCGCGGTCATCGACCACCACCGGCGCGCCGCGACCTATATCAAAAACGCCACGCTCACGCTCTATGAGCCGAACGCCTCGTCCACGTGCGAGCTCGTCACGGAGCTCATACAGGAGCTGTGCGAGCCGACGGATATTCTCCCCTTTGAGGCGGACGCCGTGCTCTCCGGCATCGTGCTCGACACGAAAAACTTTACGATCCGCACCGGCGACCGCACGTTTGACGCCGCGGCGTTCCTCCGCCGCAGCGGCGCGGACACCACGCGCGTGAAGAAGCTCTTCCAGAACGGCATGGAGGGGACCATGGAGCGCTACGACATTATGAAGCAGGCGCGCATTTACAAAGGGCATCGCCGTGGTCGCCGCGCAGGAGACGCAGAACCGCATCGTCGCCGCGCAGGCCGCGGACGAGCTTTTGAACATCTCCGGCGTGAACGCGAGCGCCGTTTTGTACCCCACCGGCGACGGCGGCGTCGCGGTGTCGGCGCGGAGCATCGGCAATGTGAACGTGCAGGTGCTGCTCGAAACGCTCGGCGGCGGCGGCAACCGCTCGGCGGCCGGGGCGCAGATACCGAACTGCTCGCTGCGCGACGCGGTGAACCGGCTCTTCGCCGCTATCGACGAATACCGCGCCACAGACTAACAAAAAACTAAGAGACCGAAGGAGGTCATATTCCATGAAAGTTATTTTCCAGCAGGATGTCCGCGGACAGGGCAAAAAAAGGGCGAGATGAAGGAAGTCTCCGAGGGCTACGGCCGCAACTACCTTCTCCCCCGCGGTCTCGCCGTAGAAGCGAATAAGGACAATCTCAACACCCTCGCGCTCAAGGAAAAGGCGCGGAAGGCGCAGGAAGCGCGCGAGCGCGCCGAGGCCGAGAAGCCGCCGCCAAGCTCAAGGACGTTATCGTCACGGTGCGCGCCAAGGCCGGCGCGAACGGGCGTCTTTTCGGCAGCGTCACGTCGCAGGAGATTGTGGACGCGCTGCGCGAGCAGCACGGCGTCTCTATCGAGAAGAACCGCATCGTGCAGGCCGAGCCGATCAAGAGCTTCGGCAGCTTTGAAGTCAAGTGCAAGTTCGGCTACGGCATCGACGGCACCGTGCAGCTGCTCGTCATCGAAAAGTAAGAGCGGATGGAAGAACTGCTCGGACGGCGGGTGCCCTGGTCCGCGGAAGCGGAACAGGCGGTGCTCGGCTCGTGCCTGATCGACCCGTCCTGCCTGCCGGACGTTATGACGGCGGTGCGCGGCGCGGATTTCTATCTGCCGCAGAACCGGGAGATCTTTGAAACGATCTTCTCCATGTTCACCTTCGCCAAGCCCATCGACCCGGTGACGGTCCTCGACCAGATGAAGGTGCGCGGCGTTTACCATGACGAGCTCGCAGCAGTACATCCGCGAGCTGATGCGCTTGACGCCCACGGCGGCGAACGTGCTCAAATACGCCGCCATCGTGCGCGACCAGGCGCTGCTCCGCAACGTTATCTCCGTGTGCGAGGAAACGGTCGAGGCCGCGTCCTCCGGCGCGGGCGAGGCCGGGGATGTGCTCGATCTCTGCGAAAAGAAGATCTATGCGCTCCGGCAGGACCGCGTTGTCGGCGGGCTGATGCCGGTGTCGCAGGTCGTGAACAGCGTTTACTCAATCTTTCCGAGCTCGCCGCCTCCGGCCAGCAATCCCCGGCATCCCGACCGGTTTCCGGGACGTGGACCGCCGCATCATGGGCATGAACAAGGGGCGACTTTATTCTTGTCGCCGCGCGCCCCGGCATGGGCAAAACGAGTATCGGTCTCAACATCTGCCTGAACGCCGCGAAAGCCACGGGAAAGACCGTCGCCATCTTCTCGCTCGAAATGAGCCGCGAGCAGCTCGTAACGCGCTTTCTCTCCAGCGAGGGCGAGATCCCGCTCGGGAATCTTCTCACGGGCAATCTCACGATGGACGAGTGGAAGCGCACGGCGCACGCCTGCGCCGCGGTGTCCTCGCTCGATATTCTCGTAAACGACAACCCGACGCTCACCGTCGCGGAGATGAACGCGCAGTGCCGCCGGCTCAACAATCTCGGCCTTTGTGATGATCGACTATCTTCAGCTCATGCAGGGCTCCGGCAGCAAGAACAGCTGGGCAAGCGAGAGCCGCCAGCAGGTCGTCAGCGACATTTCGCGCATGATGAAGATCATGGCAAAGGAGCTGAACGTGCCGGTGCTGTGCCTTTCGCAGCTCTCGCGCGCCAACGAGCAGCGGCAGGACAAGCGCCCGATGCTCTCGGATCTGCGTGAATCCGGCTCGATCGAGCAGGACGCCGACATCGTCATGGGCATTTACCGCGAAGGCTATTACAACCAGGAGATCGAAAACCCGAATCTCACGGAGCTGATCGTGCTCAAAAACCGCCACGGCGAGACCGGCAAGGACAATCTCCAGTGGCAGGGCGAGTATACAACGTTCCGCGACGCCGACCGCTGGCACAATGAGTGAGCCGGTGCTCGACCGCAGCCTGCTCCCGGCAGGGGTGCACGGTGCTGTGCGCCGTGTCCGGCGGGCGGACTCGGTATGTCTGCTCGATCTCGTGCGGCGGCTCGGCAATGTGACGGTGCTCTGCGCCCACTTCGACCACGGCATCCGCGGCGCGGAGAGCGCGCGGGACGCTGCGTTCGTCGAAGCGCTCTGCAAAGAATGGGGCGTCCCGTTCTTTCCCGGCCGGGGCGACGTTCCGGCGTATGCCACGGCGAACGGCTTGAGCATCGAGACCGCGGCGCGGAGATGCGCTACGCCTTCTCGAGCGCACCGCGAAGGAACAGGGCGCGGACGTCATCGCCACGGCGCACAATTTAAACGACAACGCGGGAGACCATTCTCTTCCGCATGGCGCGCGGCACGGGACTGCGCGGACTAACCGGCATCCCGGCGCGGCGCGGCAGGATCGTCCGCCCGCTTCTGCAGACGCCGCGGCGCGATATTGAGGAATATCTCACCGCGCACGGCATCCCCCATGTGGAGGACTCCACGAACGCGGAGACGGACGCTGCGCGGAACCGCATCCGGCTCGACGTGCTCCCGAGACTCGAGAGCATCCACCCCGGCGCGGCGGCGGGCATCGCGCGCATGAGCGAAACGCTCGCCGAGGACGAGGCGTTTCTCGCCTCGCTCGCGGAGGAAAAAGCTTGCCCCTCTGGGGCGAGGCGATCCCCGGCGCGGAGCTTTGCGCGGTGCCGCGGCCCGTCGCGCGGCGCGCTCTTGCGTGCTGGCTCGGCGGAGAACTCTCGCGCGAGCGGTTCGACGCGCTGCTGCGCTTTGCCGCCGGAGACGGCGACGGCGTGCTGGAGCTTCCGGGACGGCGCGTCCGGCGGGAGCTCGGGCAGCTTCGGCTCGGCGAGGGGGACGCGCCGCCGCTGGAGGAGCGCGTGCTTTTGCCCGGAGAAACGCTCCTATACCCCCGGCCGGTGGCGCATTTCGTGCGAAAGATGCGCTGCGGGGTCGGAAATTCAAACTTCGTTCAACACTTTTTGCTTTTCATGTGCCAATATATGTGGTAAACTGTCCGTCGCATCCCGCGCCGCGGGAGATACGATCCTCCTGCACCGCCGCGGGCGGTACGCGCTCGGTGAGCAAGCTGCTCGGCGAAGCGCGCATCCCAAAACCAGCGCGCCGCCGTTCCCGTTTTGCGCGACGGGGCGGGGCCTCTTGCCGTTTACGGCATCGGGCAGAGCGAGAGAGCTTTCCCCGCGCCGCAGGAACCGTTTTATAAAATCACTATTTCGCCAATTTCGGAGGAAGAGAGAGAATGAGAGAAGATATTGCGTCCATACTGCTCAGTGAGGAGCAGATCCATACGCGCGTCCGCGAGCTGGGCGCGGAGATCTCCCGCGATTACGCCGGGAAAGAGCCGCTGTTCGTCGGCGTTTTGAAGGGCTGCTTCATATTCATGGCGGACCTGTTCCGCGAAGTGACGATCCACGGCAGCGTGGACTTTATGGCCGTTTCGTCCTATGGCAACGGCACCTCTACCACGGGCGCGGTGAAGATCAACAAGGATCTCAGCCAGGACATTGAAAACCGTGATGTCATCATCGTCGAGGACATTCTCGACTCCGGCATCACGCTCAGCTATCTCACGAAATATCTCCAGAACCGCAAGCCGAGCTCCATCTGCATCGCAACGCTGCTCGATAAGCCCGCGCGCCGCCGCGCCGATGTGCAGGCGAAGTACGTCGGCTTCACCGTGCCGGACGCCTTTGTCGTCGGCTACGGTCTGGATTACGCGGAAAAGTACCGCAATCTGCCGTTCATCGGCGTTCTCAAGCCGGAAGTATACGAAAAATAAATCTCTGATTTATATATTGTCCGCGCCGTCCGGTGGGACGGCAGAAAAGGAAGTGACAGTTTTTGAACAACCGACCCTCCCCAACAAGACCCGTCAGATCGGCTTTCTCGTATTGATCTTCGTGCTGCTGCTCGGCACGATCTATTCCATGACGAGAAACACCGCAAAGGAATCGCTTGTCTATTCGGAAGTCATCGAGCTTTTTGAGACGAAGCAGGTCGAATCCTTCACCATCGACACCGACGGCAATCTCACCATGCAGCTGCGCTCCGCCTACAAGGGACAGACGAAATACTCCTACGAGTGCGGCAGCTTCAGCATCTTCTACAACGATCTCAACGATCTCGTGCAGGAGCAGAAGGCCGAAGGCATTCTCACCGAGTACGACTACCCGCCCGCGTGGGAGGCAGCCTGGTGGCTGAGCTTTGTGCCGTATCTCATCATCTTCGTCATCATGGGCGTGCTGTGGTACTCCATGATTCGCTCGGCGCAGGGCGGCGGCGGTGCCGGCGGCGTTATGAAATTTTCCAAGGCGCGCACCCGTCTCGGCAGCGAGGAAAAGCAGAAAAAGACGTTTGCCGACGTTGCCGGCGCAGACGAGGAAAAGGAAGAACTGCAGGAGATCGTCGAATATCTGAAAAACCCCGCGGCGTATTCCCAGATGGGCGCGCGCATCCCCAAGGGCGTGCTGCTCGTCGGCCCTCCGGGCACGGGCAAAACGCTGCTCGCCAAGGCGGTCGCCGGCGAGGCGGGCGTGCAGTTCCTGTCGATATCCGGCTCCGACTTCGTGGAGCTCTATGTCGGCGTCGGCGCGAGCCGCGTGCGCGACCTGTTCGAGCAGGCCAAGAAGGTCTCCCCCGCCATCGTCTTCATCGACGAGATCGACGCCGTGGGCCGCCGCAGAGGCGCGGGCCTCGGCGGCGGCCACGACGAGCGCGAGCAGATGCTCAACCAGCTGCTCGTGGAAATGGACGGCTTCAACGATAACCAGGGCGTCATCGTCATGGCGGCGACGAACCGCGCCGACATTCTCGATAACGCGCTTCTCCGCCCCGGCCGCTTTGACCGGCAGGTGTACGTCGGTCTGCCCGATATCAAAGGCCGTGCCGACATTCTGAAGGTTCATGCCCGCGGCAAGCCGCTCGGCGAGGATGTGGATCTGCGCGACATCGCCAAGGGGACGCCCGGCTTCTCCGGCGCGGATCTGGAAAACCTTCTCAACGAAGCCGCGCTGCTCGCGGTGCGCCGTCACCGCCGGTTCATCATGCAGAAGGACATTGACGACGCCATTCTCAAAGGTCTCCATGGGCCCGGAGAAAAGTCCCGCGTCATCACTGAGAAGGAGCGGCGGCTCACCGCGTACCACGAATCCGGTCATGCCATCGCCGCGCATTATCTTGAGCATGTCGATCCCGTGCAGTATATCACGATCATCCCGCGCGGTCAGGCCGGCGGCTTCACGCTGTTCCGCCCGCAGGACGACAAAAGCTTCCGCTCGCGCAGCGAGATGTTTGAGGACATCGTCGTCGCGCTCGGCGGGCGCATCGCCGAGAAGATCTTCCCTTGACGACATCTCCACCGGCGCTTCCGGCGACATTCAGCAGGCGACGCACACCGCCCGCAACATGGTCACCGTGTACGGCATGAGCGACCGTCTCGGCCCCATCAGCTTCGATTCCTCGGGCCACAGCATCTTCATCGGCCGCGACTTCGGCCAGACGAAGAGCTATTCCGAGGAGACCGCCGCCATCATCGACGAGGAGGTCAAGCACATCTTCGACGAGGCCGCGCTCAAGTGCGAGGAGATCCTCCGCGCCCACGCCGACGTGCTCGTCGCGCTCGCGGAATATCTGCTCATCAACGAGACGATCGACGGCGAGGACTTCCGCTACTTCTGCGATCACAAATGCATGCCCCCGCTGCCGGAGAAATCCGACGCCGTGAAGCAGAAGGAATCCGAGCTTCTCAAAGGAAACCGAAACGCCCGCCGCCCCCGCCGAGAACGCGGAAGCGAAGAGCGAACCGGACGAAAACAAAAAAGAAGAAAAGCAAAGGAAGCCCCGCCTGTTGGACAAACATCCAACAGGCGGGGCGTTGTTATCTATGAAGAGGAAGAAGCCCTCGGTCTCAGCAAGTCCCCCCTATTACGGCAGGGCCTTCAGCCATGCATTCCGACGTTGCTCCAGTATTCTTCCAGTGCGGCGTTGATTTTGCGGGATCCATCTGGTCTACCGGTATTTCTGTGCCGTAGTCGGATTCGTCGTCCAGTGGGACACAGAACACGCCACCCTCCTGCCGAACCATAATATATCTTTTATAAATTGTCCCGCCAAGCTTGTTTGTTCCCTGTAATTCCGCAACGATTGCATAGTATGTCAAGTCGCCATCGTTCACATTGAAGAGCTTTCTAATCCGAACAGCCGGAGCGTTGTAAAAGCTCTTCAGCATGGTGCCGGTCATGTAGTCGAACAGCTCCCGCTCCGCATCGTTGAGCAGTTCATACGCCGTCGGCGCGGCAACCGTGACGGAGCAGGCCGCTGTTTTGCCGCTCTCGGACACCGCGAGAATGTTCGTATTCCCCGGCGCTACCGCCGTCACGACGCCGTTCTCATCCACCGTTGCAACGCTCTCGTCCGCGGATTTCCAGCCGTAGCTCTCCGTTGCGTTCTCCGGCGCAACAACGGCAGAAAGCGTTACGCTCTCCCCTTCTTTCAGCTCTGCCGCATTTTTTGAGAGTGTGATACTCTCGATTTTCACCTCGCCGCAGGAGCACAGAAGCAGGCTGACGGCCAGCACAAGAAGCAGGATATGCCGTTTTTTCATTTTCTTCCCTCACTGTCTTTTTTGTCGTTTTGGCGCAATACGCGTCGTATTTGCAGTATAGCAAAACATTTGTAACATTACCAGTTATAAATATATCTTTTTTACGTTGTCGCAATGCGTGTCGCCTGCGGGTAGACTGAATAAGGGTGAGCGCATGAGAAACAATCAGTTTTCCAAATACCGGAGTCTCGGGCTGAATATCGCCTATTACCGCAAGGACCGCGGTCTTTCGCAGAGCGAGCTGGCCGAGCGCGTGAACATCAGCCGCACGCACATGAGCCGGATCGAAACGGCGGACTGCGCCGTTTCTCTCGACGTGATTTTTCGATATCTGCGACGCACTGGAGATAAAGCCGGTCGAGCTTTTCGATTTTCGGGCATGAAGAACCGCCGCGAACGCAAGCGTTTGCGGCGGTTCTGAGCACGGGCGGAGCAGAGCCCCGCCCCTACAAGACCATATCAAATCCGTCCGTAGGGGAGATGCTCTGCTCCTCCCCATTTCTCTCCGTCAGCGAGAAATCTTTTCACAGCGGTAATGCAGGAAGCCGTTCTCCTGCCGGACAAACACAAACCCGACCTTTTTCGAGCACGCGCCGGCTGCGCGTGTTCTTTTCTATGACCCGCGCGGTCACGGCGGTCAGCCCCAGCTCGTCAAAGGCATATGCGAGCAAAAGCCGCTCCGCCGCTGTGCCGATACCGCGGTTTTTCACCGCGTCGTTCTGGAGATGGATGGAAAGCTCGCCCTCCCGCTTCTCCCAGTCGATATGCTTGATGCCGGTCTCGCCCACCGGACGCCCGTCGAGCCGAATGAGAAAATGCCGCCGGTCGGGCGCGCCGTAGCGCGCTCAAACCGCTTTCGCGTCTCTTCCGGAGAGTAGCGATACGCGGAAAAGAGGCTCATGTCCGCAAACGTGGCCGGGTCGCGCTGAAAATCGCGGTCAAGCTCGTTCATTCCTTCAAGCGTGATCTTTCCCAGAGCAATGTTCATGTCCTCCGCTCCTTTCCTCCGGCGCCGGCACCAGCCCCCACGCGAGCCACAGAAGCGGCGCGCTCACGACAAGGCCGAGCGCGAAAAATGCCTGCATCCAGTACGCCGCGGCGCCCCAGAGCCACGCGGCGCTCTCCCCTGTTCTCCCGCGGGCGGAAAAACGTGACGCCCACCATGCCGAGATAAAGCGCAAGCCCCGGCCACCCGAGATTCATCGCATAGCCGAGATACTCGTTGTGCGCGTTCGTAACATACGTTCCGAGCGTCCGTCCCGTCTCCGGCACGAAGCGCGTGAACTCGATGTGCAGCCGCGCCGCCGCCGTGCCCGGCCCGCCGCCGAACACCGGCCGCTGCGCGATGAGCGCGCAGACCTCACGCCAGATCTCCACGCGGTGCGAGCCGAACGAGGCGTCCGCCTCGCCGTGGAGCAGGCGCGAGGCTTCATACAGCGTCCCGCTCTGCCCCGGATAAAAATACACCACGAGCAGCACGGCCAGCGCCAAAGCGCCCTCCGCCGCCAGAATATCCCTCCGCCGCCGTCCGCGCGCGAGCTTCGGCAGCATCAGCGCGCATGAGCCGGGCAGCGCGACCCACGCGGACGAGCACTCGCTCCGGTACAGGATATAGAGCGCCATTGCCGCGGGGAGCAGCAAAAGAAGATCGTACCCGCGCTTTTTGACCGCCGTATATACGAGCACCGGCACCGCGAGCGAAAGCACGGAGCCGAGGATCAGGGTATTGCCCACCGTGCCGAGATACATGCCGGAATAGAGCGTTCCCGCGTCGGCAAAGCGCCAGCCGTTCGGGTACAGCCCGAGCGGGTTCCCGCCCGCGATCTGCCAAAGCGCCACAGCGCAGCAGAGAAATACGCTTGCTCCGAACACACGGACATAGATGATCTTTTTCCGTCCCCAGCGGGCTATGCCGAGCGCCGTGAGCGCATAGAGAAACTGCGTGAAAAGCCCGTCGTACCGCCCCGCGCCGAGGAACGTTTTCTCCCCGCCACGGGCTGAGCGCCGCGGAAACGAGATTCCAGACGAGGAACGCGCACGTTAAATAGAAAAACGCGCCCGGCTTTTTTGCAAAGGCGCGCGCCGGTGCAGAGGCACGCCGCGATACCGAGCGCCCAGAGCGCCGTCACGCCGGTATACAGCCAGAATTTTGCCGCCGTGAGGTTCGCATAGCCGTGAAAGCCGGTGAAGAGCGGAAAAGAGTGCAAGAAGGCAGAGTATGTACTTGTCCGTGAGCCATTTGCAGCGCTTTTCGGCTTTTGTCATGCTCTGTTCCTCCATGGGATGCACTCCTCAGTCAGCAGCTTTGCCGCTGACAGCTCCCTCATGGAGGGAGCCGGTTTTAAAAGTATACCCCATCCCCCGCGGAAAGCAACTTGCCGCGCCTTCTCTCCCGTGGTAGAATGTGCCTGAGAGGAAGGTGCGTCCCATGATCTTTGATACCCACGCCCACTATGACGACAAAAATTCGACGCCGACCGGCGGGAAGTTCTCGCCGCGATGCCGGCAAAGGGCGTTTCGCTCATCGTCGATCCCGGCTGCGACGGTGAAAGCTCCCGCGCGGCGTGCGCGCTCGCGCAGGAGTTCCCGTTCGTATACGCCGCCGTGGGCTGGCACCCGGAGGAATGGCAGAGCTGGAACGGCGAGAGCATGGCGCTGCTGCGCTCGCTCTGCGCGCAGCCGAAGGTGGTCGCCATCGGGGAGATCGGGCTGGACTATTACTGGGACACCGAGCACAAGGCGCTGCAGAAGGAGATGTTCGAGCGGCAGCTCTCGCTCGCCATTGAGCGCAAGCTGCCCGTGATCGTGCACGACCGCGAGGCGCACGGCGATTGCCTTGAAATCGTGATGAACTACCCCGAGGCGCGCGGCGTGTTCCACTGCTTTTCCGGCAGCGCGGAAATGGCGAAGGAACTCATCCGGCGCGGCTGGTATCTCGGCTTTGACGGCCCCGTCACTTACAAGAGCAACAAAAGGCCGCCGAGGTGCTCGCCGTGACGCCGCTTGAGCGCATTCTCGTCGAGACGGACAGTCCGTACATGGCCCCCGAGCCGTGCCGCGGGAAGCGCAACGACTCGTCGCTGCTCGTCTATGTGCTGGAGAAGATCGCCGCTCTCAAGGGCATTTCCGCGGAGGAAATGACGCGCATCACGCAGGAAAACGGCTGCCGCCTTTTCGGTATCGAAGCATAAAAAAAACGCCGTCGGAGGATCGCTCCTCCGGCGGCAGACTGTTGTTTATCAATCTCTGTACTTTCTCTGATACATCTCCGACGGCAGCAGCTCGCTGAGCTCCGTCAGGATCAGCTCCGGACCGGCGGCGATCGGGTGGGCGTCACACAGCGGCAGCTTTCCCGTCAGCAGGGGAGCTGCAGGTGCATGCTCGTTTTCGCCGCTCTCGCCGTTCCGGAGAACAAGAACGCCGCCGTGGAGCCGCGCGAGCCCCTGCGCGATCGTGAGCCCGAGCCCCGCATCCGGCGCGCCGGTGAGCGTATCCTCCCGCCGCGGCGCGAAGGCCGCGGCAAGCTCTTCCTCCGTCAGGCCCGGACCGTCGTCGCAGACGGTGAGCTGGCAGCGGCGGCCGAACTGTCTCAGCCGGAAGACGATCTTCCCGCCGTCGCCGGTGCGGCGGACGCAGTCGGCGATGAGGATGAGCAGGAGCTGCTCGAGCTTGCTCTGCTCGCCGATCACGAAGAGGCTCTCCCCGCCGGGTCGAACCGGAACGTGATGTTCCGCCGCCGCAGGAAGATCTCCGCCGAGTCCACCAGATCGGCGATGAGATCGCTGAACGAGAGAGGCTTCGGCCACGAGAGCTGATCGTCGGCGGCGAGCGCGTTGAGATCGGCAAGCTGGTTGGTGACATGGAGGAGCTTATAGTAGCTGTGGTAGAGGACCGCGCTGACTTTCGCCCGCTCCTCGTCATAGTCCTCGTCCCAGGCTTCCGGCTCGTCCTTCAGCAGCTGCTCGATCGACAGCCGGAGATTGAAGGCCGCCGAACGCATCTGCCGCAGCGCCGTCGGCGGCACCGGCAGTATTTCCGGCTCCTCCGTCCGGATCGTGAGGACAAGGATCTCGCCGCTGCGCACGGCGGTAATGTTTCTCGGTGTATCGCCGATGGTGAGCACGGCAGCAAAGCTGTCGCCCCAGCCGGTCTCCTCCAGATCCGGGAAGCGCTCCGCGGCGCTCTCGCCGGTAACGTCCGCGCCGAACAGCCGGCATGCCGCCGGATTGGAGAACACGATGCGGCCCTGTGCGATGCCGCAGACAGCGTCCCGGCTCAACCGGAACAGCGGCGCAAGCGCCGCACCGGAGATTTCCACTTTTTCCATATCAGCAGTTTTTTCCCTTTCTGCGCTGGATTATTGCCCGTATCATACCACAAATTTTGCGGCGTGGATACTACGATTTTTTGTTTTTTTTGCGCAGTTTCGGCGTCAGACGCTGTTTTCTATACATATTCACTAACTAACTGTCGAGAATTATTTAATATTGTTTGAAAAAAACACTTGTTCTATGTGCGGAAATGTTGTAAAATGCAGCCGGTTAGAAAAAGAGATCAAAAAATTTTTACAGGAGGATACACACATGATTAGAATTGGTATCAGCGGATTCGGACGCATCGGCCGTCTGGCGGCTCGCGTGGCTCTGCGCCGCGGCGATATGGAGGTCGTTGCAATCAACGCCCGGACAAGACTCCTGAGCAGATCGCTTACGTTTTCTCCCATGACTCCGTCCACGGCAAGTGGGAAGGCACCGTCTCCTACGACGAGCATCACCTGATCGTTGACGGCAAGCCCATCCTGCTCCTCAGCAGCCGCGATCCCTCCACCCCTCGGCTGGGGCGAGCTGAACGTTCCTTACGTTGTTGAGTGCACCGGCAAGTTCCTCACCGCCGAGAGCGTGCAGCCCCATCTGGACGCCGGCGCGAAGTTCGTGCTGATGAGCGCCCCCGCGAAGGACAAGACCCCGATGTTCGTTTACGGTGTCAACCACAAGACCTACACCGCCGATCTGAAGGTCGCCTCCGCCGCTTCCTGCACCACCAACTGCCTCGCTCCCATGGCGAAGGTTCTGCACGACAACTTCGGCATCGTTGAAGGCCTTATGACCACCGTTCACGCCGCCACCGCCACGCAGAGCATCGTTGACGAGTACTCCAAGAAGAACTGGCGTCTCGGCCGCAGCACCTACGACAACATCATCCCCCCTCCACCACCGGCGCTGCGAAGGCCGTCGGCAAGGTCATCCCCGAGCTGCAGGGCAAGCTGACCGGCATGTCCATGCGTATTCCCGCCCCGGACGGCTCCATCGTTGACCTGACCGTGTCTCTCGCCAAGGAGACCACCTACGAGGAAGTCTGCGCTGCGATGAAGGCCGCCTGCGAAGGCGATCTGAAGGACGTCATGGCTTACGAGGATCAGCCCATCGTCTCTTCCGACATCATCGGCGAGACCCACTCCAGCATCTTTGACGCGCAGGCCGGCATCGCTCTGAACGGCCACTTCATGAAGCTCTGCGCCTGGTACGACAACGAGTACGGCTTCACCTGCAACATGATGCGTCTGCTTGCTCACATCGCCTCCGTCCGCGGCGAGTAAGTTTAAGCTTCTGCGCGCTCAATTCTCAAGGCATAAACTCAATGCCCCCATCCTGCCCTAAGCAGGACGGGGGGCATTTCTTCGAGGACTTCGGATGAATACGGTACTTCTCGGCAACATCGTTGCGCTCATCGGCGCGGCCATCATGGTCTCGACCGGCTTTCTGAAAACAAAAAAGCAGATGCTCACCGTGCAGTGTTTTCAGTTCGGCGTGCTGAGCGCATCGAACGCCATTCTCGGCGCGTTCACGGGCATCACCGCCAACGTCATCGGCATCGCGCGCAATCTCTTCTGCATGAAAAAGAGTTCACGACGCCGTGGAAGATCGTGTTCATCGCCGCGCAGCTTTGCGCTGCTGTTCGCCTTCAACCCGACGGCTGGTTCGGGCTGCTGCCCGCGGCGGCCACCTGTGTGTACACATGGTTTCTCGATCTCAAGGACGCGGTGCAGCTCAAAATCGTCATTATCGTCACGCTGCTCTGCTGGGCGGTCTATGACTTCGTTTTCAAAAACTATGTGACGTTTGCCTTCGATTTCGGTGCGGTCGTGTCCAATCTCATCGGCATCGTCACGCTGCGGAAAGCGGCAAGGCCGGAGTAATTTTCCCCCCTTAAGCGCTTGAACCGGACTGTGATTCTCAAAGCCTTTTTCTGCCTTCAAACAAGCAGAAAAAGGTTTTTTTCGCTCAACAGAAGACGGCAGTTCTCGCGAGCTTTTGTTTCCGCTTTACCTGTTTTTTACGCAGTTCTGGTTTCGCAGTTTACATTCCGCCTTTATACTGAATTATGAGCGCAAAAGAAAGCCGCTGCCATACAAGAAGACGCTAAAGCACATACAACGGTTAAAAGGAGCAATAGAATACCTTTCTTCGGTATTTCGGCGCAAACACTATGTGATATTTGTAATTCCACTTCGCATGAGATAAATTGTTTATGTCATTCAGGCTCATTCTGAATGCCCTCCTTTTGCTTTTTAAGTGCATTGGCCAGACCGCACGCTTATTCTAAAGCAAAAGGAGTTTTTTTGTCTCCCTCATCGCCAAAGGCTCTTTTGAACCACGCGTCTAACGCGTGGTTTTCGGGTATACAAAAATATCCGCCGGTCTTGCGTCCGGCGGATACTGTTTTCTTTATTCGTTTTCCATAGATGCCTGGATCTGCTCTTCTCTGTACTGGCGGGTGTAGAGGCCGTAGTACACGCCTTTTTTCGCCATGAGCTCGGCGTGGCTGCCGCGCTCGACGATCCGGCCGGCGTTCACCACGAGGATGACGTCCGCGCGGCGGATCGTGGAGAGGCGGTGCGCGATCACAAACGACGTGCGCCCGTCCATGACCTTCTCGATGGCGTCCTGGATGAGCCGCTCCGTGACCGTATCAACGGAGGACGTCGCCTCGTCGAGCACGAAGATGCGCGGATCGGCCAGCACGGCGCGCGCAAAGGAGAGCAGCTGCTTTTCGCCCGTGGACAGGCGGTCGCCGCCCTCGCCGACGTCGCTCTGATAGCCGTCCGGCAGTCTCTCAATGATCCCTTCGGCGGAGACGGCTCTGACCGCCGCTTCGATCTCCCCATGGTCGCGTTCTCGCGGCCGTAGCGGAGGTTTTCGAGCACCGTGCCGGAGAAGAGGTGCGGCGTCTGGAGCACGTAGCCGATGTTCGCGTGCAGCCACAGCTGGCTTCTCTCCCGCGCGTCGCGCCCGTCAATAAGAACCTGTCCCTCCGTCGGCTCATAGAAGCGGCAGACGAGATTCACCAGCGTGGATTTGCCCGCGCCTGTCTCGCCGACGATGGCGACATTCGTTCCCTGCGGCACTTTCAGGTTGAAGTGCTCCAGAATATTCTCCTCGCCGTCCGGGTAGCGGAATGTCACATCGCGGAACTCAATATCGCCGTGCAGCGGCTCCCAGTTTTCCTTTTTGGGGCTGAACGTGTCGCCGTATTTCTCCACGACCTCCGGCGTATCCTGCACGTCGGACTTCGTCTCCATGAGCGTGGTGAAGCGCTCGACGTTGACCTGCACGTTCACAAGGCTGGAGAGCGCCTGCACGAGCCACTGGATCGGCTCCATCATGCCCTGCGCATAGTTCATAAACACGGTGAGCGTGCCGATGAGCATCACGCCTTCGCGCGTGACGATGCCGCCGCGCCAGAGGACGAGCGCGAGCGCGAGAGGCCGCGAGCGTTGTTGTGGAAATGAAGATCGCGCGGAAGTGCATCGCGCGGACGCTGACCTTTTTCATGTCGGCGGTCAGTTCATCGAATTCCTTCTCCATCTTGTCCTCAACAACGAGCGTTTTTCGTCGTCGTCGCGCCGGTGATGCCCTCGTTGAAGGCGCCGGTGATGCGGGAGTTTTTCTCGCGCACCTGCCGGTGGAAGAACACGAGCTTCTTCTGGAAGTACATGGACGAGATCGCCACGATCGGCACGATCACGAGCACGCACAGCGCCATCTTCCAGTTGAGGATGAGCATCATAACGATGGCGCACACGAGATATGCCGAATGCCACACGCCCTCGGCCATGCTCCAGGCGAGCGGGCTCGCAATGCGGTCGGTATCGGACATGACGCGCGCGTGGACATAGCCGACGCTGTTCTGGTTGAAGTAGGAGAACGAGAGCGTCTGCAGATGGTTGAAGCTCTCGCGCTTGAGATCGCGGCCGACGGACAGCTCCAGCTTGCACGCGCCGAAGGCGGAGATATAGTTGGAGGCCGTCTGCGTGAGGATGACGACGACATACGCGCCGATGAACCAGCCGAGCCCCGCAAGGGTCGAGTCGGCGATGTAATGATCGATGGCGTACTGCTGGAAGAGCGGAATGACCGCGTCCATGGCGCTGCCGTAAACGCCATGAGTACCATCCAGAAGATGAGCTTGCCGTAGGGTCTCATATACGGGACGAGGTTGGGGATGCCGAACCATTTTGCGCCTTTTGGTCTTTTTCTGCTCGTTCATGCTCCTTCCTCCTCTCCGATGGACATCTGCATGTCGTAGATCTTGCGGAAAATGCCCGGCTGGGCCAGCAGCCCTTCGGGGAGCCTAGCTGACTTACGCGGCCCTTTTCGAGCACGAGGATGTTGTCGCAGTCGAGCAGCGTTGTGATGCGGTGGGAGATGATGATCGTCGTCGCGCCGCCGAGATCACGGTCGAGCGCCGAGCGGATCTTCTCGTCCGTCTCCGTATCGACGGCGGAGAGCGAATCGTCAAAAACGATGACCGGCGTTTTCTTTGTCAGCATACGGGCGATGGCCACGCGCTGCTTCTGTCCGCCGGAGAGCGACACGCCGCGCTCGCCGACCATGGTGTCGTAGCCCTGCGAAAAGCGGGTGATATCCCCGTCCACGCAGGCGGTGACGGCGGCGGCACGGATCTCCGCGTCGCTCGCGCCGCAGATGCCGATGTTCTCCTGCACCGAGCGGGAGAAGAGGAACGGCTCCTGCAGCACTACGCCGACGTTCTCGCGCACATAACGCGCGGGCATATCGGCAATGTCCACGCCGCCGACGGTGATCTTGCCCTCCGTGGGCGCGTACAGACGGCAGAGCAGAAGCAGCAGGCTGCTCTTGCCGGAGCCGGTGCCGCCGAGAATGCCGAAGCTCTTTCCGGCAGGTACGGTGAAGCTGACGTTTTCGAGCACGTCCGGGCCGTCCTCGCCGTAATGGAAGCTGACGTTTTCAAAGGTGATGTCCTTGTCCATCGGCGCTTCGGCGGCGTTGGGCGCGTCCTGCTCGGTCTCGGCTTCCAAAACCTCGCCGAGACGGTCGATGGAGACGCCCGCCTTGCTCATTTCGGAAATGATGCGGCCGAGACGGCGCACAGGGCCGATGAGCATCGTGTTATAAAGCGAGAACGACACAAATTCGCCCGCCGTCAGATTGCCGTTCACACACGAGACCGTGCCGAGCACGACCACGAGCAGGATCTGCAGGCAGCTCGTAAAATCGCCCACCGCCCAGAAATCCGAGAGCGTCCGGGTCAGGCTGATCCAGCACTCGGTATACTTGTTGTTCTGCGCCTCGAACCGGTCGCGCTCAAACTTTTCGCGCCCGAACGCGCGCACGACGCGCACGCCCGTGAGGTTTTCCTGCGCGATCGTGGAGAGAACGCCCTCGTTCTCGTCGCACTCGGTGAAGCGCGCGCGAATCTTGTTATGGAAGAGCACAGAGTAGAGCACGATGATCGGCGCGATGACCCACGCGACGATGGAGAGCTTCGCGTTCATCAGCGTCATAAGCGTCAGCGCAAGGATAATGCGCACGATGATCTGGAAAACGGAGATGAACTGCTCCTGGAAAAAGTTTTTAATGCGCTCGACATCGCTCGTGCAGCGCTGGATGATATCGCCGGTCGGATGCTCGGCGTGCCACTTCCACGGCAGGCATTCAATGTGGTGGAAGAGCCTGTCGCGCGCGGTCTTGCCGAGCGTTTCGCCCGCTTTGGCGTTGAACATGTTCGCGCCATAGCGCAGCAGCGCCGCGACGAGACCCGCAAGCGCGAGAATGAGCGCGATGAACCACATGTTCGCGCGCAGAAACGCCGCGCCGCCGAGCACCTCCACCCACCGGAGCGCCCACGCGGGCAGATCCATCGGCTGCGAGTCGATCACCGAGTCCACCGTTACGCGGATGACCTGCGGCGCGATCATTTCAACCACCGTGAGCAGCAGTCCCAGAAGGATGCACACGGCGAAGTATTTTCCGCTGCCCTCAAGCAGCGTGCCGAGCACGCGCATCGTGCGAGCGGACTTTTTTCTGTTCCAATTTGTCTACCTCTCAAAAAATTTGCTGAGTGGATCGGAAATAAATAGAAGAGTGGAATGGAGTAAAACGGACATTTATTCATTATAGCATACATTTATATTATTACAATTCATTTTTCCGTAAAAAGTCAGGCAACGGCAGAAATACCCCCTTGACGAACGTGTTATAATATTTTATTGGAAAAACAGGCTGCTTCCAGCAGAAAGAGGTTATATGTATGACAAAAAGTTGATGTATTTTCCGGTTTCCTCGGCGCGGGCAAGACCACGCTCATCAAAAAGCTGATCGCGGAAGCCTACGCGGGCGAAAAAGCTCGTCCTCATCGAGAACGAGTTCGGCGAGATCGGCGTGGACGGCGGCTTCATGAAGGACGCCGGCATTGAGGTGACGGAGATGAACTCCGGCTGCATCTGCTGCAGCCTTACGGGTGATTTCCGCGCCGCTCTGCACGAGGTCTGCGAGCGCTACGCCCCCGACCGCATCCTCATCGAGCCCTCGGGCGTCGGCAAGCTCTCCGACATCGTGACCGCCGTGGAGCAGGCGTCGGACGGCGAGCTTGCGATCAATGCGCTCTGCACCGTCGTAGACGCGGGCAAATGCAAAATGTATATGCACAACTTCGGCGAATTTTTCAACAACCAGGTCGAATCCGCCGGGTGCATCATCCTCTCCCGCACCGCGGGCATCAAAGAGGAAAAGCTCGCCGAGTGCGTCGCGCTGCTGCGCGAAAAAGAATCCCGGCGCCGTCATCATCACGACGCCGTGGGACCAGCTCTCCGGCGCGCAGATCCTCGACGCGATGGAAAAGCGCGACACGCTCACCGCCGCGCTTGAAAGCATTGAGCGCGAGCACGAAGAGGACGAGGACGAGCACGAGCATCACCATCATCATGACCATGAGCACCATCATCATTTCGATGAAAACGGCAGCTGCTCCTGCGGCTGCCATCACGACGATGACGATGACGACGATGAGCATGAGCACGAGCATCATCACCACGACCACGATGAGCACGAGCATGAGCACCATCACGAGCACGGCGAGGAGTGCTCCTGCGGCCACGACCATGAGCACCACCATCACCACCACGACGAGCACGGCCACGATCACGAGTGCGGCTGCGGCCATCATCACCATCACCACGGCCACGACGCGGACGAGGTGTTCACGTCCTGGGGCATGGAAACGGCGAAGAAGTTCACCGAGGACGGTCTGCGCGCTGCGCTCGCCGCGCTCGAGGACGAGGCCAAATACGGCGCCGTGCTGCGCGCGAAGGGCATCGTCGCCGCGAGCGAAGGCGAGTGGATCCACTTTGACTACACGCCGGGCGAGATCAACATCCGCCGCGGCAGCGCCGGTGTGACGGGGGCGGCTGTGCGTCATCGGCCACGAGCTGCACGAGGACGCCGTCGCCGAGCTCTTCCGCTGAAAGGGAGAATAAGCCATGGCAAAACAAGTCCCCGTCTATCTTTTCACCGGCTTCCTCGAGGCCGGCAAGACGAAGTTCGCCCAGCAGACGCTCGAGGACGCGAGCTTTAATAACGGCGACCGCATCCTCCTTCTCGTGTGCGAGGAGGGCGTAGAGGAATACGATCCCTCAGCGTTCGCCGCGCCGACCGTGTTCACCGAGACGATCGAGAGTGAGAGCGATCTTACGACCGAAAATCTCGCGGCGCTTTTGAAAAAAGCACCGCTGCTCCTACGTCATGGTGGAGTACAACGGCATGTGGACGCTCGACACGCTCTATACGAACATGCCGAAGGAGTGGATCGTGGCGCAGGAATTTCTGTTCATCGACGCGCGCACGTTCCTCAACTACAACAACAACATGCGCCAGCTCATGGTAGACAAGCTCCAGAGCTGCGAGCTGGCGGTGCTCAACCGCTTCCCCGAGGTCGACGAGGATCTCAAAATGCAGGCGCACAAGATCATCCGCGCCATCAACCGCCGGTGCGATATTGCCTTTGAAACGCCGGACGGCAAGATCAGCTACGACGACATTGAGCTCCCACTCCCCCTACGATCTCAACACCCCCCCGTCTGCGAGATCGGCGACGCGGACTATGCGATCTTTCTGCAGGATATCATGGACCAGCCGGAGAAATACCGGAACAAGACCGTCTCTCAAGGGCAAGGCGATCACGAAATCGCGCAGTCTGAAGAAGGGATACTTACTTCGGGCGCGACGTGATGACCTGCTGCGCGAACGATATCCGCTTCATCCGCTCGCCGCGGAAGCCGCGGATACGGAAGAGATCAAAAACCTTGCCTGGTACAAGCTCACCGCCCGCATCGACATCCGCACTCTGCCGGACGTGTACGAAAAGGCCCCGGCCCGGTGCTGCACATGGTGTCCATCGAGCCGTGCGACGTGCCGGAGCAGGAAGTTGCGACGTTCTACTGAATCAAACAAACCCCGCTCTATAATGCAGAAGCTCGGCGGACAACGTGTCCGCCGGGAAGCTTTTTTTATTCCCAGCCGAGGATGAAGTGTTTGTAGTAATGCACGGCGAGGGAATAGAGGTTCGTTTTCGGGATGCCGTTCGCGCAATAGCTCTCTATCGCGCTGACAAAGCGAATGGAGGCGGTCTCGTGCGCAACGTATACGCTGTCCGAAAGCGTACCCGTTTCGTCCGTCACCGTGACGGTACAGCTCTTTCCGCGCGGGCAGGTCACGGAAAGCGCGCCGTCCCGGACCGCCGCGGCACAGCCATCGCCCTCGCAGGTCACGGTATAGCCGGTCAAATCATCGCTCGCGCTCAGGGCGTAGAGCGAGAGCACCGCCTCCGTCTCCCCGCGGGAGAGCCGGTAGTCGTAGACGAAATTTCCGTCCCCGTCTGTGAGCTTTATAAGCGGCGGCATTACATCGTGCGCGCCGGAATACGCCTCCGCTTCGGTAAGTCCCGCGTGCTCGCCCTCCGTCTCCAGCAGCCGGACGGTGAAGCCTTCGCAGTCCGGCTCGTCCACCGGCACCAACGTACCGGCGGGGTCGAGCGCTCCGACGGCGTACCGGTTCCCACTCGGGAACACGATCTCCGCGGCGAGGACGTTATCCTCCGGCGAGGGGTTATCGTAGAGCCGGATCTCCGTCACGTCCGCGGCGGGAAACGAAAATTCCGCCTCGCGCGCGGTGTCGCCGCTCTCCGGCGTCCACACGGCGCTGTACGGCAGCTCCCTTCCGGCAAGGTCCTCCGAGTGGAGCAGCCGGAAGTCCGCAAGCTCCGCGCCGCTGCCGGACGATACGCACACCGCCGCGCCGTACAGAAGCGAGCCGGTGCATCGCTGCCAGAACACCTTATCGCCGTTGATGATGCGCGGCGCAATGCGCCAGAGCATCTGGCTTTCGTATTCTCTTGAAACGGCAAAGCTCCGGCATTCCGTGAGCGAGTGAGAAAGAGCGCTGCCGTCCATCGGCAGGCGCACGCGCGCGTCCCAACGGAACACGCCGTTTTCCATGCGCTCCCCGTCAGGGTTTACCGTGGAGAGCAGATTCACGGAATCGTAAAAAGTCCGCCGGGGCGCGGAACGCCGTAGAGTAGGTAAAGCCCTTGAGCACAAGCGGGTCGTAGTCCGGCGCAGCGGTCAGTATTTCGCCGAGCGCTTCATCGAAAAACATCGTCACCGCGCGGTGGTCGATGTTCTCATCATAATCCACGCAGAAGATCACGTCGGCGCGGATCTCCCTCGATCACGCTGCGCAGATCGCCGAGCAGGTTTTCGCGCGTATACGGCGTCCCTTCGCGGTACGCTTCGTGGTTCGGCGCGGCGTGCGTCTCCGTCCGCCCGCTCAGCGACGGCGTCACGGCGTCTGGCGCTGCATTATAAATGTGTATCCCGTCGTCCGGGATGCTGTCGCCGTAGCCGAGGAAGATGATATTCTCCTCCGGTACGCCGTCGAGCGAGAGCGCGTTGATCGCCTCGTATACGCGCTTTCCCCCAATCCGGCGGCGTCGCCGGTCGAGACGAACACAACGTACACCTCGCTTCCGGCGTCGGTGAACTGCCCCGTCACTCCGCTCAGGAGATTGAAATCGTCGTCCTCGTGCGGCACGACGGCGAGCACGCGCTTTTTCGGAAAAGATCGCTTTCGGCTCAGTCTCCGGCGCTTCGTACGCCGTTTTCGGCGCCGCGGCGCTCCACGCGGCGAAGAGCGCGAGCGCCGAGAGGACTGCCGCGCCCGCTATGGAAAGGAATACGATGCGCCGCCCCTTTCGCGTGAACCCCCCGCCAGAGCGAGAGCGCCGCCGCCGCGGCAAGAAACAGCCCCAGAACGCCGCGCGCGCGGCAGAGGCGTCTCCCCGCGGCGAACAGCACAGCGGGTCGGCGAGAACCGTGATCTCCACGGCAAGAAAGACGCTCTGCACGATCCGGCAGAGGACGTCCCACAGCGTATGCTTTTTTCCAAGCTCATCCCCCTGCCGCATTATGCCGCTTTTCGCGCGAAGCACGCGCATACCACGCCGCAATCGCCGCAGGGGCTTCCTCGCGGTTTTCTATCGTCAGCGGGAAAAGCTCCACGCCGTTCTGCGCGCGCACCTCGTCCAGAAACGCATTATGCTCCGGCTTGATGACGCCGAGCACCGGCGTGCCGGAATGTATCGCCGCGAGCACCGCGGCGCGGAACGCGCGCGTCCAGCTCCATGCGCCCGAGCTCGTCCATGATAACGTCGCATTCCGCCCGCGAGCAGCGCGCAGCCGCGGCCGTCAAAATGCTCCGGGTGCTTTTCGTGCGCCGCCGCGCCGCCGACGAGGGCGTCCGGCGTGAGATCGCACTCCGTCCACACGGGCGGGACGATGAAAACGTCAAAATCCGGTCCCCGTCGGGATGCTCACAGTGAGAAAACCGCCCCCGGAGCGCAGAAATTTGCACAGAAAAGCGGCGGATGGCCGTGCTTTTTGCCGGTCTGCACCGCGCCGGTCAGAAAAACGCACTCATAATTTCTTCTCCATTTCGCCCGTTTTGTTCTCTTTGAGTATAAAAAGGCGCGCGCTTTCGTCAAGCGCGGCGCGGCGCGTTTTTTCGCCGTATTTGCCAATTGCAATCCGGGCTCATACATGATATTGTATCGTTCGGCAAAAGGAGGGCAAGATATGGTCATTCACGGTTTGCAGAAATTAACGCTGCTCGACTATCCGGGTCATACCGCCTGCACGGTGTTCACCGCGCACTGCCCGTGGCGCTGCCCCTTCTGCCACAACGCCTCGCTCGTGCTCGAGCCCGAGAGCCAGCCGGTGATCCCGGAGGAGGAGATCTTCGTTCCTCGCCCACCGGAAGGGGCTGCTCGACGGCGTTGCCGTCACCGGCGGCGAGCCGACGCTGCAGCGCGATCTGCCGGAGTTTCTGCGGAAGATCAAAGCTCTCGGTTTTGCCGTGAAGCTCGATACGAACGGCACGAACCCCGCCATGCTCCGCGCCATTTTGAGCGAAAAAGCTCGCCGACTATGTCGCCATGGACATCAAAGCCGGACGGGAGAACTATTCCGCCGTCACCGGCACGCTGCGTCCCGGCCTGGCCGCCGTGGAGGAGTGCGCCCGGATGCTCATGGACGGCGATACCGATTTTGAATTCCGCACGACGGTCGTGCGCGGCCTGCACTCGGCGGAGGATTTTGCCGATATCGCCGCGTGGCTGCCGGGGGAACGAGAAGTATTTCCTTCAGGCATTCAAAAAGGATTCCGGCGACGTGATCTCCGGCGGCTGCGCCGCCTTCACGCGCGAGGAGATGAAGTCGTTCCGGGCTATACTGCTGCCCGCCATACCGAAGGCCGAGATTCGCGGCATGGACTGATCCCCGTCTCCGCAATATATGCCGCCGCCCCGCCGTTTTTGGGGCGGCGGCACTATATTTAGTGGCAAAAGAAACAAATAATAAAAATCGAACACTATATATTGACACCATCAAGACTCGATGATATGATAATGGAGCGCGGCGGACAGGACATGCGGCGCGCGTTACTTTGATTAAAATTATAGAAATATATGGAGGAAGACTATGTACCGGGTTGTGAAGCGCGACGGCAGGATCGTTGACTTTGAGATCAGCAAGATCGCCAACGCGATGAAAAAAGGCGTTCGACGCCACCGAAACCAATTATAACCAGAGCGTCATCGATTTTCTGGCCGTTATGGTCACGGCGGATTTCCAGCCGAAGATCACCGACGAGCTCATCCACATCGAGGATATCCAGGACAGCGTTGAGAGCGTCCTCTCCCCGCGGCGGCTTACGAGAACGTTGCCAAGGCGTACATCCTCTACCGCAAGCAGCACGAGAATCTCCGCGCCGTAAGCGACACGGTGCTCGACTATAAGAAGACCGTTGATAACTATCTCAAGATCAACGACTGGCGCGTCAAGGAAAACAGCACGGTGAACTACTCCGTCGGCGGCCTGATCCTCTCGAACTCCGGCGCGATCACCGCGAACTACTGGCTCAGCGAGGTGTACGACGAAGAGATAGCAAACGCCCACAGAAACGGCGATCTGCATCTGCACGATCTGAGCATGCTCACCGGCTACTGTGCCGGCTGGAGTTGAAGCAGCTCATCCAGCAGGGTCTCGGCATTCCGGGCAAGATCAACTCCACTCCCGGCGAGCCATCTGAGCACGCTGTGCAACCAGATGGTCAACTTCCTCGGCATCATGCAGAACGAGTGGGCGGGCGCGCAGGCGTTCTCCTCGTTCGACACGTATCTCGCTCCGTTTGTTAAAGGTGGACAACCTCTCTTACCGCGAGGTCAAGAAGTGCATTGAGTCGTTCATCTTCGGCGTCAACACCCCCAGCCGCTGGGGCACACAGGCTCCTTTTTCCAATATAACCCTTGACTGGACCACAGCCCCCAACGACCTTGCCGAGCTCAACGCCATTGTCGGCGGCAAGGAGATGCCCTTCAAGTACAAGGACTGCAAGAAAGAGATGGACATGGTCAACAAGGCATTTATCGAGACCATGATCGAGGGCGACGCCAACGGCCGCGGTTTCCAGTATCCCATCCCGACTTATTCCATAACCCGCGACTTTGACTGGTCGGATACTGAGAACAACAGACTTCTCTTCGAGATGACCGCAAAGTACGGCACACCTTATTTCTCTAACTACATCAACAGCGATATGAAACCGAGCGATATCCGCAGCATGTGCTGCAGACTGCGCCTCGACCTGCGCGAGCTTCGCAAGAAGTCCGGCGGCTTCTTCGGCAGCGGCGAGAGTACCGGTTCTATAGGCGTTGTTACGAGAAATATGCCGAGAATCGCATATCTTGCAGAGGATGAGGCGGACTTCTACCGCAGACTCGACAAGCTTATGGATATCTCCGCCCGTTCGCTCAGCGTCAAGCGTACAGTTATCACAAAGCTTCTCAACGAGGGTCTCTATCCCTACACCAGACGCTACCTCGGTACTTTCGAGAACCACTTCTCGACCATCGGCCTTATCGGCATGAACGAGGTCGGTCTCAACGCCAAGTGGCTCAGAGCGGATATGACCCACGAGAAGACCCAGCAGTTCACCAAGGAAGTCCTCGACCATATGCGTGAGCGTCTCTCCGACTATCAGGAGAAGTACGGCGATCTCTACAACCTTTGAGGCAACTCCCGCCGAGTCCACCACTTATCGTTTCGCAAAGCACGATGTCGCTCAGTTCCCGGATATCATCACCGCGGCGAAGGACGGCGGCACTCCCTATTACACCAACAGCTCGCATCTTCCTGTTTCGTTCTCGGAGGATATCTTTGAGGCGCTCGACATTCAGGATGATCTTCAGACGAGATACACGTCCGGCACCGTGTTCCACGCGTTCCTCGGCGAGAAGCTGCCCGACTGACCTCGACTGCTTCTCTCGTGCGCAAGATAGCCGAGAACTACAAGCTGCCCTATTACACGATTTCCCCGACGTATTCGGTGTGCAAGAACCACGGCTACATCGCGGGCGAGCACTTTACCTGCCCCGAGTGCGGCGGTCAGACCGAGGTCTACAGCCGTATCACCGGTTACTATCGCCCCGTCCAGAACTGGAACGACGGCAAGGCGCAGTTTACAGCCCGTAGGGGCGGGGCTCTCCGCCCGCAGGTGAATCTTTCAGGAAAATCGCCGTAACTTGCGACATCATCATTGCCGGAGGCGGCCAGCGGAATTGACCGCCGCCATTTACGCCCGCCGCAGCGGAAAAAGTGTCCTTCTGCTCGAACGCGAGAACTACGGCAGCCAGATCGCCTACGCGCCACGCGTGGAGAATTATCAGCGTCGCCTCCGTCGGCGGCGCGGAGCTCGCCGAACGTCTCGAGCAGATGCTCGCTTGACGCCGAGAGACCGACGTCGAGGTTTTGTCCGTGCTGGAGCGCGCCGGGAATTTCACCGTGCGCACGGAGGGACGGCGTATACGAAAGCCGCGCCGTGATCCTCGCCACAGGCGCAAAGCACCGCCATCTCGGTCTGCCGGATGAGGGAGGAGCTTCGGCCACGGCGTTTCGTACTAGCGGTGCGACGGCGGATTTTATAAAAACGGCGTCACCGCCGTTGTTATCGGCGGCAGGGACAGCGCGCTGCAGAGGCGCTACTTCTTTCCGATATATGCCGGACCGTGTCATCCCACACCGGCGCGATGCCTTCCGCAGCGACGCCGAAGCAGGCGCGCCTCTTCGCCTGAAAGGCGGTGCAATTCACTCACGCCGTGGAGATCGCCAGCGGTTTCTCACGGGAAGGCGGCTCTCTCTGCGCTGCGCTGAAAAATGCGCGACCAGCGAGAGACCGAGGCTTGGCGTGGACTGTCTTTTTGTCTCCGTCGGGCAGCAGCGGGCTTGACGCCGCCGCGCTCCTGCCGCTCACGGCGCAGGGCTACCGCCGTACCGGAGACCGGCGAACGCGTCGAGGGGCATTTTCGTGGAGACTGCGGCAGCGCGTCCGCCAGCTCGCCACCGCCATTCCGGACAGAGGCGAACGCCGCGCTCGCGGCATGCCGCTATCTTGACAACGAAGGAATAATTTCCCGCGGAAAATTCGGGCGATAATTTACAAACCGACGGCGCAGAGATTGACGATCCGCCGTATATCATTGGCCTTTTCCGCAGCAGTCATCGCACTGCTGCTTATTGCGCTGCTGAACGGAAACGCGCTTGCCGCCGGCACGGACGGTCTTACCGTGGAAACGCTCACCTTCCGGGACGTTCTGGCGCTTTACGCCGCAGACCGGGACTCCTTCGGCGAGAACGCCTCGGAGACGGACGGCGAGGGCGTGACGAACGCCGCCGCGTCTGGCCGAGATGTTCACGTTCACCGTCGGACTGAACTACGCCGGCGAAGGGCTCAACTGCAATTATTTCGGCAAGGACATTTCCGCGCAGATGGGCGCAGAGCCGTATACCGATGCCAACCGTCTTGCCTCCTACGATGTGGAGATCCTCCCCTACCGCAGCTACGCCGTGGCGCTGCCGCAGGGGCAGACCACGACGATCTCGGTCTATCTCGCCGGGTACACCAACGCCGCCGCGTCCGGCGGCGTGGAGGCGGTGCTCCACTACGTCTGGCAGGATCAGGGCGTGTGGTATGCCGTGAAGGACGATAATCCGTACTACCGCATCCGCTTCAACGGCAAAAAGCGCCCGCGCGCTTGCCGCCGACGGATTGCCATGGCGCTCGCCCACGCCGAAAACGGCACCGCCGCCATCGGCGCGTGGGAAAACCTTTCCGCCCTGCCCGACGGAAACGGCGCTGCGACGCTCGCTGACAGCACGCTTCTCGCCGGACAGGGCAGCGCGAACCTGATCGGCGTGACGAACGATATTTCCGCCTCTCCGCCGGGTCTCTCTCCCATTCGCTGCTCGCCGTGAGCGACTTTCTCCCGCGGCGAAACAACGTATCAGACCGGCCCGCTCGTCCACAAGCGCGACTGCTTTGAGGCCGGGACGCTCCACCGCGTGCCGGACGGCGGCGCTGCGCGAGGGCGTGACGTACGAATTTCGCGTGCAGTATGCCGAGGCACTCTCCGTCGCGGCAGGGATGCGCAGCGAGGACGCGGGCTTGCCGTCCGCCCGAGCTGACGGGTGAGGAGTTCCCCGTTTCCGATTTCGTCTGGTACGGCAGCAGTGAGCACCTGACCGGCGATGAGTATAACCCTTTACACCATCACATTCACTTATACCCCTTCGAGTGAGGGAAGCACCGTGTGGCTTTGTGCCGGTGAATCTTACCGGCGAGCAGCGCGCTTTCCGCCGCGCCCTTCCGCACCTGCACCGAGACCACGGCGCCGGCCGCGGAGACCGTCGCCGTTGTTGAAACGCCCGCCGTCGTCGAGACCGCCGTTTCCGTGACGCCGGAGGCCACGCTCCCCACGCCGGAACCGCCTGCCGTTTCCCAGACCATGCCCGGCAGCGCCACGCCGGCGCCGCTGCGCGATGCCGAGAGCGGAGCGCCCGCCACCCGCGTGCTGCTTGCGCAGACGCTCTGGACGCTTTTGACCGCCCCGCCGCCGAGGGCGACGTGTACTTCTCCGATCTCCCCGCCGACACCGACGCGGCGCAGGCCATCCGCTGGGCAGCGCAGAGCGGGCTGATCGTCGGCTACGGTGACGGCACGTTCCGTCCCGACGAGCCGGTCACCCGCGAGCAGACCGCCGTGATCCTCTGCCGCTACGCGGCGCTGCGCGGCGCGGACACCTCCGCTGCGGGCGATCTCGCCGCATGGAGCGACGGCAGCTCCGTCAGCCCGTGGGCGCAGCAGGCGATGCTCTGGGCCGTGCAGTCCGGCACGATCGCCGCGCACGGTGACGGCACCATCGGCGCACACGAGACCGCGACCTGCGGCGCGCTTTCCGAGATGCTGATGAATCTTCAGCAGAAGCTGTGATATACTAAATAAAAGCTCCTTTTTGACAAGGGAAAAACCCCTCCGTCGGGCGGGGCAAAGCCCCGCCTCTGCAAAAGGGCCGAATTGCGCCCGTAGGGGCGGGGCTCTGCTCCGCCCAGAGTAAAACCGCTGACGGAAAGAGAGAGAAAAAAACGTAAACCTCCGCGCAGGACGTCTCTCCCCCTCTTTTGCCTGTAGCATGATTTACCTCCCTCGTCAGAGGGAGGCTTTTCGTTCGGAAAGGAATTTATTTATGAGTGAAGCCGGCCTCCCGCTCGAGATCGAGCGGAAATTTCTCATTGCGCTGCCGGACGCGGCGCTGCTCGAGGAAAAAAGAGCGTGAAGCGTCTTGCCATTGCGCAGGTCTATCTCCGCGCCGGGACCTCCGGTGCGGGCCGCCGCATCCGCCGCGCCCGCTGCGGCGATGAAACGCGGTATTACTATACCGAAAAGACGCGCGTCACCGCCGTAACGCGCATTGAGCGCGAGCACGAGATCACCGCCGCGGAGTTTGAAGCGCTCCTCTCCGAGCGCGACGAGGCGCTGCGCACGATCGAAAAACGCGCTATCTTGTGCCCTTTGAAAGGCACACGCTGGAGATCGATGTTTTCCCCTTCTGGCGCGACCGCGCTTTCTGCGAATGCGAGCTGCAAAGCGAGGACGAGCCGCTGCCGCTCCCGGACTGGCTGCACGTATACCGCGAAGTGACGGACGATCCGCGCTACACCAACCGCGCTCTCGCCCGCAGCGTGCCGGACGAGATACTCTGATCCGTATTGCTTTTCTCCGGCAGAATATGGTATAGTAATAGGGATAAATCCGCCTTGATAGAAAAGGAGTACCCCTATGCTCTTTGATGGTTTGAGCCCCATCGTCTGCGGCGTGCTGGGCTATGTCAGCATCATTCTCTACGATCTCAACAACACCTCACACAACAACGACCGCATGCAGTCGCTCCACACCGTCGGTGCCGGTCTGATCGGTCTCGCGTTTTCAGCACCGTCCTGCCCGGCCTTTCGGAGGCCAATTCCCTGCCCGCAGCGGTACGCATCATCGCCGGTGTACTGGCGCTCGGCTTTTTCGCGCTACTCATATACCTCACCCTCATCGCCGGCGGGCGCACGAACTGGAAGCGCAAGGACCCCAAAAAACGCTGGTGGGAAAAGGATCTCGTGACGACGGGAGCCTACGCTCTCTGCCGCCATCCGAGTGTTTGGGCGATGCTCTTTTCTGTCTGCTGCTCATTCCGGCGGCGAACTTTGATCCGTGGTGCGCCACCACTTTCAGCCTGTGCGGTCTGCTGCTGGCAATGTATGAGGACGTCAATGTTTTCCCGGTGCTCATGCGCGGGTACAACGCCTACAAGGACACCACGCCGTTCCTCTTCCCCCCACGAAGGAGAGCATCCGGCGGTGCTTTAACGGAAAGAAGGCCAAATAAACACCATGCACGACGAACTGACTGCCGTTGATATGCAGAAAATGCGCGAGGAGCTCCGCGAGCGCGAGGAAGTGCTCATGCCGAAGATCCGAGGATGTGAAGGTCGCCCGCTCGTTCGGCGATCTGAGTGAAAATTTTGAGTATAAGGCCGCCAAGGCCGAGCAGCGCAGAACATGAGCCGCATCCGCTGCTCAAGCAGATGCTCGCCTCCGCCGTTGTGATCGACGCAAAGTCCGGCGCCGACGAGGTCGGTCTCTTTGACCGCGTCGTGCTGTATCTCGAGGATGACGACGAGGAGATGACCGTCCGGTTCGTGACGACGCGCTCCGGCAGAACGCTCTCGAAGGGCTCGCTCAAAGGAATCCCCCGCTCGGTGCGGCGGTGATCGGCCACAAGGCCGGCGAGCGCGTATACGTCCACGTGAACGACGATTACGGGTATTACGCCGAGATCCGGTCCATCGAAAAAAGGTCAGGACGACGCAAGTCTTGAAATAAGCGCTTATTGATATCCTCATCCGTTTTGCAGCGAAGAACTTTCATGTCCGCAACACTCGTTAGCATCATGGCCGCTTGAGGGCTCGCCTCGCGCTACGGCG
>VOFC01002751.1_pt1 | contig 36826 bp, 56 predicted proteins | sample 5384161 | NCBI WGS metagenome assembly VOFC01 (sample SAMN12384722, study PRJNA508395) | human gut metagenome | isolation source: healthy gut B | host: Homo sapiens | reverse complement strand
TACAGTGCTATGTATTTGATTTCATGTGTGGATGATATAATATAAAAATATTTGTAGAAAAAATCAGTGTTTTTTGTTGTATAATGTTTTTGTCGTACAGGGTCACTTTCCTTTGTAATGTTTTGGGTCAAATTCTACCCCGATGATGTGCAGAAAGTTTTGTTTGCCAGAACGTTCGGCTGTGTCATCGCTTCGGCATCTTGATCAGCTGTACCTCAGGTAAATGGAGAAGAGAAGCTTAACTTGAGCATGGTAAGCGATGAGATTCCTGCAGGCGCAAAGCTTTACTAAGAAGCGATGAGATCAAAAGCAAAACGATGTCCTGTCTGTGGTGGTGCTATGAAACAGCAGTTCATTGAATTAAGACATTGCAAATGCGGTATCAGTTGGAAGATATCCGGACAAAGGGTTATATATCCAGTAGAATAGTATAAGAAGGTATGATGGTATGAAGATATTAGTAATTCCTGATGTTCATCTTAAACCGCAGATGTTTAAACAGGCTACAGCTCTTATGCATCAGGGAATTGCTGATCGAGCGGTATGTCTGATGGACATCCCTGATGATTGGGACAAGCAATATAATGTCGGACTTTATGAAGAAACTTATGATGAGGCTATTCGGTTTGCAAAAGCATTTCCGGAAACAGCCTGGTGCTACGGGAATCACGATTTGAGTTATCTGTGGCATTGTCTGGAGAGCGGTTATAGCTCCATGGCTTCAATGACAGTGCAAAGAAAGTTGTTGGATTTGCGAGAGGCTGTTCCAGAAGATAATCCCATTAAATATGTTCAGAGAATAGACAATGTTCTCTTTTTTCTCATGGAGGCGTACTGAATTTCTTTTTGTAGAGGAATATGTTCCGCGAGCAAAATATAATGATGTGGATGCTGTGCTAGAGACGATTAATCAGCTCGGAAGAATCGAGATGTGGAATGATGCATCGCCGATCTGGCTGAGACCACAGTATTCAAAAATGAGATTATATAAGCCACGTAAGTTGTTGCAGGTTGTAGGTCATACACCTATGGATGCAATTACGAAAGAGGGAAATCTGATAACAGACATTATTACGATGATGTCCGGGGAACGAGTGAAAGTAAAAACGAAATCGTATCAGAATGATATGGTGACATTTAAAAATAAAGATGACGTTTTAACTGCACTGATTCACTTAGGCTATCTGGCATACGATCGAAGAGAACAGATGGCGTACATTCCAAATGAAGAAGTCCGCAGCGAGTTCACGGATGCGGTAAAGAACATCAGTGTATCATTGAGAAGTATGAAAAATAAAAAAGGAGTATGAAAAAATGTATTACGTACCAGACGGAACCAAAACATGTGGTTATTATGAATGCAAGAAATGCGGCAACCGCTTTTTATCCCTTCAGGCGATGGAAAAAATCCCATGCCCGGACTGCGAGGCGGAGGTGGATTATGAAATCGGACCTGGCGAATCTTTGGAGGATGTGCTGGACACCGCAGTGCTGCTGCAAAAATTGAGGGCGAAGAGGAAGTGGAAAAGATGGATGCACTCTTAAGTCTTGCGATTACCGGCGGAGATTTTGACTGGATCTGATATACCGGAGTCTTTTTCAAACAGGCGCCGGACAGGTGGCGGATATTTGATGAAAGCAAAGTCCGGCGTTCGCTCTGAATTTTCACAGAATTTTGCCGGAGTTTTTCCGCGATTTTAAAAGAAAACAAAGAAATTTCAAAGGTTCATGAGAAAAATGTTCAGAAACAGCCGAAAAAACATCGGTGAAATTGTGTAAAATTGACAGAACTGATGCAAAAGACCGGAAATCATCGAAAAATTTAAGGATTGACAAAAAGCGGGAATTCCGCTAGAATGTGCCTATGTTGAAAAACAGCAGAGAAAAAAGAATAGAGTAAAGATAACGCAACGGAGCGGTTCTGGGAATAGAATCGCTCCGTTTGTAATTTTCTCCCTTTCTCCAAGGTTTTATTTCTCCCAAAAAACACTCTCAGAAAACCGGAAAACGCTCTGTCTGTTTTTCAAGATAAACTCCATATAAGTAATGGATTCGCGAAGGCGCGGTACGAAGGGAAAGCTTCGTGCCGCGTTTTTCAATCCAAAGGAGAAATGTCAGTAAAGAGTTCGCAACGGGGCGATCTGGAAGGAAGACTTCCAGGTCGCCTTTTTTGATTTTACCGGAAAGGAGAAAGTCCGATGGAAAACACAAACGTCTTATTTGACCGAAAGCGTCTGGTCCGGCTGATCGTTCCCTTGATTGTGGAACAGGTGCTGGCCGTTACCGTCGGTATGGCAGATATGGTGATGGTATCCGGGGCCGGTGAAACGGCTGTTTCCGGAATCTCACTTGTCAATACGATCTGTGTACTGCTGATCGTGATTTTCACATCGATGGCAAGCGGCGGTTCCGTTGTCGGAGCACAGTTCCTCGGAAGCGGGGATAAGAAAACAGCGTGTCACGCAGCCGAAAAGCTCGTTATGATCTGCGGACCAACAGGAGGCGAGGCGTATGAAAGAAGAAAACTATGAGGTAGTCGTTTTTCAGGGAGACCCGGGAACCATCGATCTGACGTACGAAGAAATAGAAGCAGAGTGGAACAAAATGCTGCAGACCGTACCACAGATCGGAAAGTTCCGTATCATCCATCAGGAGAAAAAAGAGGTACACCTTCGAAGATTACAGCAGTCAGATCGGGAACGCCGACGCAGCACTTGGTATCTGGGTCCACAAAGGAGTGATCAACGAAAAGCTCTTTGAAGCGCATCCGAATCTGAAATATATCGCAATGCTGGGACATGGATTTGAAGACTTCGATGTGGAAATGACAAGACGCCGGGGCGTGACCATAACGAATACGATTTACGGCGATGTCACCATTGCCCAGTATGCGATGGCACTGCTCATGAACATCTGTCATAACGTGACGGTACAGAGCGATTACACCAAAACAGGGTACTGGAAAGAAAAAGAAACGAATCCGCTACCAGAATCAACTGTTTGTACCGCAGATTGAGCTCTATCAGAAAACGATGGGAATCATCATCGATGAGGAGGCGCTTCTTGAGGCGCTGGAATCGAGAAAGGTTTATATGGCAGGACTCGATGTTGTCGCAAATGAGCCGCCGCAGTATCAGATTCCGCTGATGCAGTCGCAGTACACCTTTATTACTTCCCATATCGCCTGGCAGCCGAAGGCAGCAAGACTTCGCGCAGTAGATCTGGCGGTGAAAAACTTCCGGTCGTACCTGGAGGGAATGCCGACAAGTGTGATTAATTAAAAACAGCGGATTGTGAAAGCAGATGCAAAAAAACGACGGTAAAAACAACTGTAAAAACAGCAGAGCTGCGGAACAGTCCAGGCATGAAAGAAGAGGTTAGAAAATCTGTCAGAAAACAGATTTCTATATAGAAGCAGCAGAGCCGGTAAATGAATGGAAGAGAAAATCCGGGAAGGCGGATAAAAAAGAAATCCGTAGCCGGAAAAATCAGAAGCTGTACAGGAGCCGGTTCGGAAAGGGAGGGAAAATCATGAAAAAGCTGGAAATTGTAATTCGTCCGGAGAGCCTCGAAAATCTGGAGCTACTCCTCGAGGAGCAGAAGGCAAACGGTATGATGATCACAAATATCCTTGGATATGGAAACCAGAAGGGATATCGTCAGATGTACCGTGGAGCGGAAATCGTGGCCAAAATGCTTCCGAAAGTTAAAGTGGAAACCGTTGTGGAGGATGACAAGGTTCCGAAAATCGTTGATTTTGTTGTGAAAAACCTGTCAACCGGAAACTACGGCGATGGAAAAATTTTCGTTTACGATGTCGAAGATGCAGTGCGGATCCGAACGGGCGAGCACGGCGAACAGGCACTTTAAAAAATCTGAAAGCCACCGTTTCAAGATGACCGTTTCAGAAGATCTGCAGACGGGAACAGGTAAGATGGGAATGAGGAGGAACTTATTATGGAAAACACACAGGTATTACTCAATATCGTATGGACCATGGTCGGAGCCTTTCTGGTGTATTTTATGCAGGCCGGATTTGCCATGGTGGAGACAGGATTTACAAGAGCGAAAAACTCCGGAAACATTCTGATGAAGAATATGATGGATTTCGTACTTGGCTCTATTTTCTTCTTTATCATCGGATTTGCGCTGATGTTCGGAGGAAGCAATGCCTTTATCGGAACAGCAGGTTTCTTTCATCCGAAATCGCTGGCAGATGCAGATGGCATGTTCAACGGACTGCCGATCGGCGTATTCATGATTTTCCAGACCGTGTTCTGTGCAACATCGGCAACGATTGTATCAGGAGCTATGGCAGAGAGAACCAAATTTATCTCTTATCTGATTTACTCCGCAGCCATCAGCGTTTTTATTTACCCGATCACCGGACACTGGATCTGGGGAGGCGGCTGGTTAAGCCAGATCGGGTTCCATGATTTTGCAGGATCTACTGCAGTTCATATGGTCGGCGGTCCGTGTGCCCTTGCCGGTGCAAAAATGGTCGGACCTCGTATCGGAAAATACACAAAAAGAGGGAAAACCGGTTGCTATTCCTGGTCATAACCTTCCGCTTGGAACACTTGGTGTCTTTATCCTCTGGTTCTGCTGGTTCGGATTTAACTGTGGATCGACCACAGCAGCAACCTACAGCCTTGGCGACATTGCCATGACTACAAACCTTGCGGCAGCAGCAGCAACACTTGTTACCCTGATTGTTACCTGGGTACGTTATGGAAAACCGGATATCAGTATGACAATGAACGGCGCACTGGCCGGACTGGTAGCTATTACAGCAAGCTGTGATGTAGTCAATGATTATGAGGCACTGTTCATTGGAGCAGTTGCAGGTGTTGTCGTTGTATTCGCAGTTGAATTCTTTGATAAAGTCGTAAAAATCGATGACCCGGTTGGTGCAATCAGTGTACATGGTGTCTGTGGAGCACTCGGAACCTTATTTACCGGTATTTTCGGCGAGGGATGCAGCTTTATCACCCAGCTGATCGGTTTTGTAGCAGTTGCAGCATATACCCTGATCCTGGCGTTCATTCTGTTCTTCGTCCTGAAAAAAGACCATCGGACTTCGCGTAACCGAGAAGGAAGAGATCGACGGACTGGATATGCACGAGCACGGATGCAGCGCTTATGCAAACTTCCACTTCCACAATGACAAATAAAAAGAATCGATGAAAAAGGATCAATAAAAAGGTGGTGCGGATATGAAAAAGCTGACAGTTATTGTCAAACCTGCGAACCGGGAGGATGTCATCGACATCATGGAATCGTGTGCCGTGTACGGCGTGATGGAAACGGATATCACCGGATATGGAAACCAGAAGGGTTACCGGGTGATGTACCGCGGAACCATGAGCGGACCGAATGTACTGATGAAATGCAAATTCGAGACCGTCGGTGACGATAAGACAATTGAAGTATTAAAAGGCTTCCTGGAAAAGAAGCTGTGTACCGGAAATATCGGAGACGGAAAGATTTTTGTCGAGAAAGTTGCAGACGTCATCCGGGTTCGTACCGGCCAGCACGGCGAGGAAGCATTATAAAAACAAAAGACAGTAAAAAGGTGCAAAGAGGCAGCCAGAACAGATCGTTCGGCTGCCTCTTCTGAGCTAAAAAGCCGGAACGGGAGGAATGCTGCATGGTAAGATACATCATAAAACGTTTATTTATTGGAGTGGTGACGATCTGGGCACTGATCACCATTACCTTTTTCCTGATTCGGATTATGCCGGGCAGCCCGTTCGAGGCAGACAATCTTTCCCAGAGCGCGATTGAACAGCTCGAATCGACCTACGGACTGGATGAACCCATGTGGAAACAGTATATTCTTTATATGGAAAATCTGATGCACGGAGATCTCGGCATTTCCTATAAAAAGAACGTTTCTGTTAATACACTGATCGCAAGAGGATTTCCGTACACGCTAAGCATCGGACTTCTCTCTATTGCGGTATCTGCATTCCGGGCTGGAGCATGGCTCGTCAGGTAAGAGGCCAGCTGATCGCCTTAAAGGAGCAGGAGTTTTCCATGGCAGCACTCGTCATCGGAGCAAGCGATGCGAGAATTCTCTTCCGTCACCTGCTGATCAATGCCATCGGACCGATTATTGTACAGATTACCTTCCTTGTTCCGAATGCCATTTTTACCGAAGCCTTCTTAAGCTTCATCGGAATCGGCATTTCCGCCCGATGGCAAGCTGGGGTTCCATGGCACAGGATGCCCGTCAGGTGCTTACCATGCACCCGGGACAGCTGCTTTTGCCGACCATCTGCATCTGTATCACCATTTTCTCCCTGAACTTCCTCGGCGAGGGAATCGGCGATGCCTTTAATCCAAAGAAAACCAGGGGGTGAAGCGTATGAGTTTACTCGAAATCAGCCATCTCACAACAAAATTTGAAACGCAGCAGGGAACCGTCAGCGCAGTCCGCGATGTTTCCTACCATCTGGAAGAGGGCGAGGTACTTGGTATTGTCGGCGAGTCCGGTTCCGGAAAAAGTGTCGGCATGCTGACCCTGATGGGGCTTCTGGCATCGAACGGCAGAGTGGAAGAAGGAGAGATCCTTTTCGACGGAGAAAACATTTCTCCGCCGCACACGAAGGACCGGAAAGAAAAACGGGCTTATGAAAAGAAAATGCAGCAGATCCGCGGAAACCGCATCGGCATGATTTTCCAGGATCCGATGACATTTCTGAATCCGATCCTGAAAATCGGAATTCAGATGACAGAGGGAATTCGAAAGCATCAGAATTGCTCCAAAAAAGAGGCGGAAGCGAAAGCCATTGAGCTGATGCGGCAGGTCGGAATTCCAAGTCCGGAAAAACGGCTCGATCAGTATCCGTTCGAATTTTCCGGCGGTATGAGGCAGAGAATCATCATTGCGACGGCTCTGGCGTGTGATCCGGAGCTGATTATCGCAGATGAGCCGACAACCGCACTGGATGTGACCGTACAGGCACAGATTCTGGAGCTTTTGAAAAAAGCTGACGAAGGAAAAAGAAAGAACCTCCGTTATTATGATTACCCACGACCTCGGCGTTGTCGCTTCTATGTGTGACCGGATTGTCATTATGTACGCCGGACAGATCGTAGAAGAGGGAACCGTCGATGAGATTTTCTACGAACCGCATCATCCGTACACGAAAGGTCTTCTGAACAGTATCAACAATTCGGCAAAGGATAACGACGAACCGCTCGTTCCGATTCCGGGAACACCGCCGGACCTCTTAAAGCTTCCGAAGGGCTGTGCATTTATGAGCCGCTGTCCTTACACTATGAAGATCTGTGAGGTACAGGCCTCTCCGGTGACAACCTACAGCGAGACGCACTGCTGCAGATGCTGGCTGGAATGTATGGATGAAACAAAAATCACAGTTTCCGGGGAGGAGGCGGCTGCCAATGAGTGAAAATGTACTGGAAGTAAAAAACCTGTGTAAATACTTTGATGTGAACAGAGGAATGAAGGGGAGCACAGAAGGTCATCGCCGTAGATGGTATTTCCTTCGAGGTAAAAAAGGGGGAAACCTTCGGACTGGTCGGAGAATCCGGCTGTGGAAAAAGTACACTTGGCCGCACGATTTTACGGATCTATGAGCCGACAAAGGGGCGAAATCGTTTTTGAGGGAGAAGATATTTCCAGGCTTTCCCGGAAAAAGATGCTTCCCTACCGGCAGAAGCTGCAGATCATTTTCCAGGATCCATATGCATCCTTAAATCCCCGTTTTACCGTCGGTGAGATTATTGAGGAGCCGATGGTGATTCATCACATGTACGATGAAAAAAGCGAAAAGAACGCGTGCAGGAGCTGCTGGAAACGGTTGGATTGAAACCGGACCACATCCGGAGATATCCGCACGAGTTTTCCGGCGGTCAGAGACAGAGAATCGGAATTGCGAGAACGCTGGCACTCGAACCCGATTTTATCGTCTGCGACGAACCGATTTCGGCGCTCGACGTTTCCATCCAGGCACAGGTCATCAACCTTTTGGAGGATATTCAGAAAAAAAGAGGGCATCAGCTATCTCTTTATCGCACATGATCTTGGCATGGTAAAAGCATATCAGCCACCGGATCGGTGTCATGTATCTGGGACATATGGTAGAGATCGGAGAATCCAATGATGTTTACCGCCGTCCGCTTCACCCATATTCGAAGGCACTTGCTTTCTGCAGAGCCGATCCCGGATCCGAAGACCGCAAGAAGCAGAAAACGAATCCTGCTGGAAGGCGAAATCCCAAGTCCGATCCATCCGCCGAAAGGATGCCCGTTCCACACGAGGTGCCCCTACGCTATGGAAGAATGCAGCCAGGCCCGCCCGGCAACGTATGATATTGAGGGCAGGAAAGTGGCTTGCTTCTTATATTCCCCGCGGTATTTGAGACAGAGGGAGGGGCTGGCAATCGAACCGCTGCTGGCCGGAGCAAAATAGAACCATTCCGGTGCGCAGGTTTGGGAACAGAGGTTCCGGGGACCGGAGCTGTGTTTCAAACAAGCATCAGCAGCAAAAAGGAGGAGAACATTATGAGAAAATTATGGAAAGCAACAGCGACACTGGCAGCGGCTGTTCTTCTGGCAGGATCCCTTGCCGGATGCGGAAGCAGCGGAGGAAGCAGCAGCTCTTCCGGAGGAGGCAAAAGCGGCAGTACTTCCGATATGATTGTAACAACGATGAATACCGAGGCCGGAAGCCTGGACAGTGCAGGAGAGAGCGGTTTATGGTGGTGGTCCTACGATGATGTCTTGGTATCGAGGTAGAGCTTCAGGCAGAGGAGCAGCAGGTACAGGTAGCAGAGAGAAGATCCGGTGATTTCCAGCTTGCCCGCATGAGATGGACCGCAGACTTTACCGATCCGTTCACCTTCCTTTCCATGTACCGTTCCAACGACAGCTACAACGATAACAAAAACTTTGATCCATATGGGATTAAACGAAAACAATTACGGAATGTCACCGAATTTTCCGGAAAAACAATAGTGGCGGCACTGGAGGACTCCATGGCGGGAAACGCCATTTTTATCCTGACTTTGCGGCAGTACTGCTGAAACAGAAGGTGGCAGAACAGTACGGATTAAAAGCAGAAAATGTACTGACCGGAGCCGGATCGAGTGCGATGATTGATATGATCGGACTGACCTTTCTGGACGAGGGAGATGAGGTACTGTTTTCCGCTCCGACCTACGGGGCATTTGCCGACATGGCGTATTTAAATGGCGGTGTGCCGGTTTCCGTACCGGTAACCGAGGAGCAGAAATTTAATCTGCCTGCCATGAAAGAAAAAAAATCGGTGAAAAAACAAAAATTGTGGTGATCTGCAATCCGAATAACCCGACCGGAACGTATGTGCCGATCGGGGAGCTGGAGGCATTCGCAGATCTTCCGGAGGACGTGCTGCTGGTGATGGATGAGGCATACATGGGTTTGCTACCGAGCCGGACTGCTGCAGTATGGTTGATTATATGAAAGCGCATCCGGAAAAACCGATTCTGGTTCTCCGCACCTTTTCCAAATATTATGCGATGGCAGGCCTTCGTGTCGGCTATGCGCTGGGATCCGAAGAGCTGATTGGAATCATGCGGAAATGTTCCGCTTCCTGGAACCTGAATGTCTGTGCCCAGAAAGCGGCAGTGGCAGGCCTGGCAGACCAGGAATATTATCAGGAGCAGAAAGCCAAAATCGTGGAGGGAAGAGAATATCTGGAAAAGAGATGGCAGCGCTTGGCTGCAGGGTTTATCCGTCCCAGTCGAATTTCATCTACTTCGATACCGGAAAAGATCCTGCCTGGATTCAGGAACAGCTGATGGAAAAAGGGCATCCGTATCGGCGCTTTTGAGATGAGCCGTGTGAGCGTGGGAACGATGGAAGAATGTCAGCTGTTTCTTCAGTACCTGAAAGAGATTCTGGAAACGGCAAAGGAATAAAAAAGCCGGCCGGATGCGGCATGGTATGAAGAGACTCTGAATGGTTACAGAGACCGTACAGAGAAAAGAAACAGTACCTAAAAAGAGAGAAGAGAACGGGTTTTCATAGTGAAAAATCCGGTCTCTTCTCTCTTCTTTTGCAGGAATGACAAAAATACAGAGAAAAAACAATCTTTAGGAAATTAAGGCTTGCCATTCGATGAAAATTGGAATATTATATGTGCAAACGCCTATAGATGAAAAACGATGTTACACATCCTGAAAGGGGAAAAAGATATGCTTTTTAAAACATACCAGAAGATTACGACTTTATTTAAACAACATCATGGCTATATGAGCTTTTCAGACCTCCGCGATCATCAGGTGACCGTACTGCAGCTTGCAGAAATGGAAGAGGAAGGAAGTCTTGAACGTTTTGCACGCGGATGGTATTGGTGCAAAGAGTGTGGCTATGAAAAGCCAAAAGACTATCAATATATAGAAATTGCAAAAGGTAAACCCGCGCGCGGTGATCTGCATGGACAGCGCTGCATGGCTTGCCGGAATGCTGGAGAAGGAGCCGGAAACCATTGCGGTTGCCACATCCCGCACAGACCGGAAGAAGATGGAGCTGGAAAATTTTGAAATCAGACGTTTTTATTTTCAGAATGCCGGTCTTCCGGGCGAGATCTGTGAGAAAGAAACAGAGTTCGGATCCTACCGCTATTATGCGCCGAAAAGAACCTTCTGCGACTGTCTCCGTCTGAACAACAAAATGCCGGAAGAGGTAAAAGAAGAAATTTTAACCTGGTGTCGGAAACAGAATTATCCGAAGGAAGAGATCCTTGCCTATGCAAAACAAGCTTCGCGCTGTAAAAAATATTGAGGAAGAGTACCGGAAATAAGGAAAAAGGATACGAAAACCACAAGAGGCTCCCGCCGGAAAACCACCAAATGGATTCCGGCGGGAGCTTTGCTTGTGCGCAGATACAACTTATGACGGATCGGAAGAAAAGAAAGCGAGCTCGGCGAGCAGCAGATCATAATAATGCCCGGCATAGCGGCAGAGAGAATCGGGCGCGCCCTGATACGAACCGGTCTCTAAAAAGGAAGCTGCTGCACAGGTACGGCAGATCGGCCGGAAACGGCATTGCCGGCATTTTGTGCTAAGCGAAAGATTCCGGGCTTTTGCGGAAACCGTTTCCCAGGCTGCCAAAAAGCCGAGATCAAAGACCGGCGCCGACAGCTCTGCAAGCATCACACAGGGGAAAAAGCCGGCCCTGCCAGTTGATAAAGAAGGAGCAGTTCCCGGCAAGACAGGAAATGTGGCCGTCCCCACGCGGGAAAGCAGGGTCGTTGACACGACGGACGGACTCCCGGACATATTGTCGGAAAATATCGGCATCCAGCTGCAGCTTCAGTGCCTGAAAGGCCAGCGCGGCAGCGTCCTCTGGGTGCAGGCGTACCTGCGCATCGAAGGGGGAGAGCGTTCCCGGACGGCGGGCATCATATAGTGATCGGCGTGGACAGGGACACCGAGCTCTTTTCCGAGGGCAAAAATCCTGGAAAAATCCTGCGGATTCTTTTTTTTGGTTACAGAGCAGCTGATTTTCACATCCACGTTTCGTGCGCGGAGCAGCCGGACTGCGCGAAGGGTCTGATCGAAGCCCTGCGGAAAATGGCACAGACGGTCGTAGGAAGCGGCATCGGCACCATAGAGCGTGATGTTGATGCGGCGCGGCGGGTATGTGGCAAAAAATCGGCCCAGGCTTCGTCCAGCAGAGTTCCGTTTGTATTGATGGTAAGAATCATGCCCAGATTTCGAAGCCTGCGATACAGCGTTTTAAAATCCGGAAAGAGCAGCGGTTCCCCGCCGGTCAGAAGAAGAAAAAACGGTACCGGCCTTCTGCATCTGTTCTGCAAGGCGAACCCATTCCTCCACCGTGCGAAGCCGTCCCTGCCGTTCCATTTCCGAGCGGGACAGACGGACATAGCACATGTCGCAGTTCATATTGCAAAGCGGCAGAAGCTCAAGCGCGCCGGTAACGGGAATGTGCTTCTGGCGGGCTTTCTGGAGAAGGGAATGCTCAAAGGTCGAAGCGTCGTCCATATAGTTCATAAAATTCCTCCGAAAAACAAAAACCGGTCCAGAGGACCAGAGATCGATGGGAACAGAAAGAAAAGGATCGAAACGGTTGGTTCGATCCTTTTACAGTCGTTTGAAAAAATATGATGTTGTGGGAACAATCAGGATTTTGCGGTCGTCCAGGAATTCATGTTTAATTCGATGGTTGCATGTCCGTTATTATTGTTTGGACCGCGCCATACAATGACTCCTTCGTTAGGATCCTGCCGTCTGTTATGATTGTAATCAACAAATCCATCGTAAAAGTCACTTGTTACACTGGCCTCGTGTTTAGCCTCGCATGGGTGATAGAAACCTATAGGTACTGCCCTTCCAGAGCCAGGTAGTTTCCATTAATTTTACCATCACCCTCAGGATAATAATACAACGATCCTCTAGGAGCATCACAGGTAAATTTATAAACCATTCCGCTTTCACAAGCCGCCACATACTCATTTGCAACAAATTCCTGAACCTCGATTACAGGTTCCATCCACTCTTTTCTCATAATGAAACAACCTCCTCTAATAATTGATATTTTAAAGTATCATGCACAAAGTTTAATACGGAATCTTGAATCTTTTTCCTCCGGAGCCTCATACTCTTCTGCCGCCTGTGCAACGACCTCCGAAATGGTATGCGGCTGCTGAAATGTATTCCAGAGGAATACGGCGGTATCGTTTGGAACCATTACAGCATTCGAAATCTGACACGCAGCCCCGACGGGAATGATCGCGTATTCTCCTGCGATTTCACGCAGCAGATAGTCGGCGCTGACACGATATTTCTTTTCTTTTATCGTTTGTAACAGATCCGACCAGGTCGGAGAAGCCATTGGTTCCATCAAAACCTCCTCTTGCAAAGTGCCGTGCCTTTTCGGGCGAACACCATTTCTGACGTCAAACCGGTAAAATGGGAAAAAGCGAGCAGAAATGCAATTACAATTATCATTACAAGTAATTATAAGAGAAAAAGAGAAAAGTCAAGGAAAAGCAGGAAAGAAAAGGAAGTAAAAAATTACAAGTTACATTACATAAGGGGAGTAAACAATTGACGGAGCATCTTTTTTTTGCTATCATAAATGCGGAAAAAGGGATCGTGACACGATGTGTGGAAAATGGAAGATTACACAGAGAAAAAAGAGGAGTTTTTATGGAAAAAACATTTCAGACAGGGAGCTTTTTCCTTCCGGCTGCGCTTTCCGGAGGAGCTGGTTCTTCCGGCGGATATGGAAAAGTTTGCGGTGGAAAAGGAGTCGGCAGACTACACCTATACCATTACCATTGTTGATACACTTCCGGAGGCGGAAGGCGAATTGCTTGTAAACCGGGTCGATCTGCAGGTGTTTCGTAACGGAGAAGGACTGGAAAGCCGCCTGATCGGTGTGAAAGGAGAAGAGCGTCCCTATGCACTGTATCGGGAGACAGCACAAAATCATGCACAGGTGTTTGTCGGAAGATGGTATCTGGATGGAGTTGCAAAATATGAGGTTGTATTTCTGTCTCTTCTTGCACTGGAACGCCGCCTGTCGGAGCGGCCATGCCTGATTCTGCACTGTGCATACCTGGAGTATCAGGGAAGGCCATGCTCTTTTCAGCACCATCTGGAACGGGCAAAACTACGCAGGCGGGCCTTTGGGGAGCAGTACCGGGAAGCCGTACTGTAAACGGTGATAAGGCATTGCTTGAATATGACGGCAAAACGTGGACAGCAAATGGCTGGCCGGTCTGCGGAACGTCGGAGGTCTGTGAGAACAAAAAACTGCCAATCGGATGCATCGTGATGCTGAGCCAGGCGAAGCTGAACCAGGCGTGGCGGCTTCGCCCGGCGGAGGCATTTACAAGCCTGTACGGACAGATCACCATGAACCGCTGGGATCGGGAGGGGCTGGTGAAAAATCTGGATCTTCTCGAGCGTCTGGTGGGAAAAAAGTGCCGGTGTATCATCTGGCGTGTGATATTTCGGAGGATGCGGTAAAAACGCTGGAGCAGGAGCTTGTAAGAGATTCGTCCGAAGAAGAAGCAGCAGCGGCGTTGCTGCAAAAAAAGCGTGCTGCAAAGAATGGAGAAAAAAAAAGCATGAGGCTGGTAGACACTCGCGCTTATGTCGGAATGCTAAGAGAGCTGGTAGAGCAGGGAAAAGAAGTGCGGATGGTGATTTCCGGGAGCAGCATGGCGCCGTTTCTGATCCACGGGCGGGACAGTATTTTTTTCGTACCCCGGAGAGGGAGCTGCGAAAGGGCGATATCGTATTTTATGAGCGGCCGGGCGGGCAGTTTGTGGTGCATCGGATCTGTGGTGTCCATGGAGAAAGCTACGACCTGATCGGGGACGGACAGACAGAAATCGAACATAATGTGCGGCGGGAGCAGATTTTTTGCACGGGTGACACAGGTGGAACGGAAAGGAAAAAAGGCTTGCGCCGGGAAGCTTCTGGTGGGGCTTTTTTGAGAAGGTCTGGATTCGCATGATTCCGCTTCGGCCGATGGGAAACCGGATCTATCGCCTTTTACAGGGAAGAAGGTCCGTACACAGGGAAAACGAAAGGGAAAAACATGATTACAGAAACAGAAACCGCATTCCTTGCGGTGGTTCGTGCGTTTTTGACAGAAGAAAAAGCAGCTTTGGAAGAACTTGCGGCGCTGACAGAAAAACAATGGAATCATCTGTTTGTCCTCGCGGCACAGCATTCGCTGCTGTCAGCGGTCTACGATGTTGTGGGTAAAAACACCGGAATTTGCGGGGCTTCCGGGGAGCTGCGCGGACAGGTAAAAACACAGGCGATGCAGAGCATTTTACAGCAGGTTTCGCGCACAGCGCTGTTTCTTTCCGATGAAAAGGAGCTGACGCAGCTGGGCGTGCAGCCGCTGGTGATGAAAGGAATTGTGTGCAGAAATCTCTATCCGAAGCCGGATCTGCGCCCGTCCGGGGATGAGGATCTGCTGATTCCGGAAAAGGATTTTGCAGCAGTGGATGCCTATTTTATGAGGAAGGGCTTTGTGCGGGACAAAGAAACCGCAATGCCAAATGGTGCCAAAGACGGTGATGTCCCGGAAGAGATGGGCTATATTCATCCGAAAACAGGAGCCTTTTATGAAATACATACCAGGCTGTTCAGCACAGAATCCTCTGCCTATGGTTATCTGAATCGTGCATTTTCCGATGTTTTCGCGCATCCATCCAAAGTGGAAGTGCAGGGGCAGAGCATCTTTACCTTAGAAGAAACGCATCATCTTTTCTATCTTCTCTGTCACAGCTTCAAGCACTTTCTTCACGGCGGTGTCGGGATCCGTCAGATCTGTGATATGGTACAGATGATTCGTGTATATGGAAGAAAAATAGACTGGGAAATGTTCTGGCAACTGTGTGAAGAGTATCATATGACGTGCTTCTGTATCAATCTGCTGGATATCGGCGAGCGGTATCTGGGCTTTTCCTATGAAGCAAGTGGGGCAGTCCGTGCCGCAAAGAAGCTTCACCCGGATTCCGAAGCGCTTCTGATCGATATTCTCGATGCCGGTTCGTTCGGGAAATCGAGTGTGGGAAGGATCCACAGTGCAAACATTACCCTGTATGCGGCAGAAACCGGAACGGAAAAGCACACAGCCGGGGGAATCTGGAAATCGCTGGTTCCGGAAGCTTCCTATATGAAAAACAAGTATCCCTATGCGGCGAGGTATCCGGTTTTGCTCCCGGCTGCATACGTGGAGCGAATCCTGAAATGGCTGGGGCAGGGAGAAAAAGGACAGAAATCGAGCATTGAAGTGGGTGCGGGACGTGTCGAGCTGCTGAAAAAATACGATATGATCCGTACCGCAGACGGGAAAAAAAGAGGAGACGCGCATGCAGGAAGAATCCAAAGAGAAAAAAGTAAAGACGCTCCCTTCGAGTCTCTCCGTATCCTGTCGGAGCGATGGAAAAACGGAACGTTCTCGGAAATCATCGATGACTGGAAATGGATTTTTGGCTACAGCGCGCGCTATAAGGGGTGCGATTGTTTTTTATACGATTCTCGGTATCTTAAGCACTTCGCTTGGGCTTGTCGGCAGCGTGGCAGGAAAATACCTGATTGATATCATCACCGGATACCAGATACAGAAGCTCCCGCTGCTGCTTTGCATCATGATCGGAAGCACCGTGTTCAGCCTTGGGTTTGAGAGCGTCATCAACCGCATTTCAACGAAGCTTGGTATCGCCATCAACAACGACATCCAGGCGGATATTTTTGACAAAATCGTTGATGCGGACTGGCTGGAAATCAGCAAATATGCAAACGGTGACGTACTCAATCGTTTCAACGGCGACATTGGAACGGTCAGCGGCAACGCAATCAGCTGGCTCCCGACGATTATCATTGCCGTGTATCGGTTTATTGCCACCTTTTCGTAATCCTGCATTATGACTGGGTCATGGCACTGATTGCTTTTTAAGCGCACCGTTTCTGCTTCTGATGTCCCGTTTATGATCCGCCGTCAGCGGGAATACAGCAAAGAAGTACGCGAGATGAGCAGTAATCTGATGAGCTTTGAGGTAGAAGCGTTCTACAATTTTGATACGATCAAGTCGTTTGGCATCGCACCGTATTACAGTAAAAAGATGCGCTGGTGGCAGGGACTTTTCAAGGACATCAGCCTGAAATATAATTTGTTTACGATTAAAACCAATATTGTAATGTCTATTCTCGGGAGTGCGGTGGAGTTTACGGCGTTCGGATACTGCCTGTTCCGTCTGTGGACGCACGACATTACCTATGGAACCATGACGCTGTTCCTGCAGCAGCGGAGTAACCTTTCCGGCGCGTTTGGAAACGTAATTTCAATTATTCCGTCCTTCCTCAACAGCTCCGTCTCGGCGCACCGGATCCGTGAGCTCGTAGAGCTGCCAAAAGAGGTCCATATCCCGGAGAGCGCCAAGCTCGATCCACTGGCAAAGGATGGCTTCCGGGTACAGATGCATGGGGTAGAATTTTCCTATATAGAAGGAAATAAAGTAATCACCAGATCGGAGTTTCAGGCCGCCCCCGGCGAGATTGTAGCGCTGGTTGGCCCGTCCGGCGAGGGAAAAACAACGATGATCCGCCTGATTCTCGGCCTTATCCGCCCGCAGGAGGGGGAAACCGTGATCATTGCCTCAAACGGAAAAACGGTTCCCATGAACGCCGAAACGCGTCATCTCTTCGCTTATGTGCCGCAGGGAAATACGATCCTTTCCGGCACAATCGCCGAAAATATGCGCATGGTAAAAGAGGATGCGACCGACGAGGAGATCATCGAAGCGCTCAAAATTTCCTGCGCCTGGGATTTTTGTTCAGCATCTGCCGGATACCATCAACAGCCGCGTCGGGGAACGTGGCCGCGGTTTCTCCGAAGGCCAGTCCCAGCGGCTTGCCATCGCCCGTGCCGTCCTTCGCGATGCCCCGGTGCTGCTTCTGGATGAAGCCACCTCGGCACTGGACGTTACGACGGAACGAAACGTTCTCCGAAACATCATCCGCCAGCGTCCCAACAAAACCTGCATCGTTACGACGCACCGCCCGAGTGTCCTCGGCCTCTGCCAGAGAGTTTACCGTGTCATGAATGGAACCGTGACCGAGCTCGATGAGGCAGAAGGGGCAAAAGATGGTGGAAGATTTTTGACAGAAAATGGCTTTTCCTTCATAAAACAGGTGGAGGAGGAGCCATTTTTTTTTTTCGTTGGATGGGAATGACAGAAAAAAGACACAAAAAGACACAAAGGTCGGAAGAGTGATACTTCAAAGTCAAATCAGTTATAGAGTTGCAAGTCAAAAGCCTGCTATAATACAACCATCAAAGGTCACACAACACGATACGTGAAAAGGAGAAAAAGTATGAAGAAAAAGTGTTAGCAGGCATTCTTGCAGCAACTATGGCATTTTCCATGGCAGCATGCGGAAGCACAGGATCCAGTTCTGATTCCGGTTCCTCCGCAGCTTCCGGAAGCACAGCAAAGACAGAGGAAAAAGGCGAGCCGTACACCGTAACTATGGTACTGCAGGGCAGCCAGCAGCAGGATGAAGAGAGAATCGAAGAAAAAAAAATCAACGAGATTCTGGAGCCGGAGCTGAATGCAAAGCTCGATATCGTTGTTCTTCCGTGGGCAAGCGCAACACAGCAGTTACAGCTGATGCTTTCCGGCGATGAGAAAATCGATCTTCTGTACACAAGTGCAACAACAGCAATCCAGTACATGCACTCCGGACAGATCATGGATATGTCTGAACTGATTGACAAATACGGCAAAAACCTGAAAGATATCTATGGCGAGGATGTTGCAAAAACAAATCAGGTTGATGGATTTGTCTATGGCGTTCCAAACCAGATCGAGCGAGGCAGCATTCCGGCTATCTTCATGAGAAAAGACCTGGTAGAAAAGTATAATATCAATACCGACGAAATCAAAGAGCCGAAGGATATGGAGAAAGTATTTGAGACCGTACAGGCAGGCGAGCCTGATATGACAATGCTGTTCTCCAGCAACAACAATGATACGCCTCTGAGCCGTCTGTCCCGCGCTGATGGACTTGGTGATGCCAACACGGGCGCTCTGATGGATCAGACCAACAGCACAACGGTAGAAAACTACTTTGCAAGCGACTGGTACAAGGAGACTGCAACCATGCTGCATGACTGGTATCAGAAAGGCTATATCAGCAAGGATGCCGGAACAAACACAGAAAGCTGGAGAACCGTATTCAAAGCAGGAAACGTGTTCTCCCTGTTCTACGCTTATCATCCGGGTACCCCGGTTGAGTTCCAGAGCTCTACAGGATATGAGTTTGAAATTGTACCGTTCTATGATGAGCAGATCATCAACTCATCCGCTTACGGCTCAGTTATTTATTCTATAGCACAGAACTCCGAGAATCCGGAAAAAGCAATTCAGGTTCTCGATTACATCTATGGCAGCCCGGAAGTCATGAACCTTCTGAACTGGGGCGAAGAGGGAATCGACTACGTAGTAGAAGATGAAGAAAACGGAATCATCAACTACCCGGACGGTGTAACAGCAGACAACGCAGGCTACAGCTACAACTGCGGATGGGAGCTTCCGAACCAGTTTATCGCATACAAATGGGATGGATCTGACCCGCAGCTCTGGGAAAAAATGGAAGAATTCAACGCTTCCGGTATTAAGTCGAAAGCACTGGGATTTGTCTTTGACAACAGTGAATATGTGGATCAGGTAGCAGCTCTGAACAACGTAATCAGCCAGTACAGCGGCGCACTTTACAGCGGCTCCGGAGATCCGGACGAACTGCTTCCGCAGTTCCTTGAGGCGCTGGATGATGCGGGAATCGATGATGTCATTGCTGCAAAGCAGGAGCAGCTGGATGCATTTCTTGCAGAGAAATAGGCACCATAATTTGTAAAAAAGAACACGACCGGAGCGGAAGAAAATCCGGTGTGATACAGAACCGAAGGCTCCACTCTTACCCCAGAAAAGATGTGGAGCTTTCTCTGTGAAAGAACCTGAAAAAACAGCCCTCATAAAGGAGACACGCTTTATGAAAAAAGCAGAGGTTAAAAAAGAAAAAAAGAAAAACGCGCTGAAGGAATACTGGCCGCTTTATCTGATGATGTTTCCGGCACTTCTGTATCTGCTGATTAACAACTATATTCCAATGGCCGGTATGGTGATTGCGTTTAAAAAGCTGAACTTTGCAAAAGGTATCTGGGCAAGCCCGTGGGCAGGACTTAAAAACTTCAAGTTCCTGTTTGCTTCCAGGGATGCATGGGTTATTACAAGAAATACGTTGCTGTATAACGTTGCATTTATTCTTGTAAACATGGTAATCGGAATTGCTATTGCGATTCTGATTACGGAGGTAAGAAACACAAAGCTCAAAAAAGCTATATCAGAGTGCGATTCTTCTTCCGTTTCTGATGTCTATGGTTATCTTAAGCTACATCGTATATGCGCTTCTGAGTGCGGAAAATGGTCTTGTCAACAACTCCATCCTTCCACTGTTCCACATGGATTCGATTCAGTGGTACCAGAAACCGAAATACTGGCCGGCGATCCTGATTATCGCGAACTGCTGGAAGGGCGTAGGATACGGATGCCTGATATATATCGCATCCCTGATCGGTATTGATCCTTCCTTCTATGAGGCTGCAAGGCTGGACGGCGCAAGCAAATGGCAGGAGATCACAAAAAATCACACTGCCGAGCCTGGTTCCGACTATCATTACGCTGCTGCTCCTCAGCATCGGAAGAATTTTCTATTCCGATTTCGGTCTGTTCTATCAGGTACCGATGAATTCCGGTGTTCTGGTCCCGACCACAAATGTTATCGATACCTACGTATACCGTGCCCTGATTGAACAGGGAAATATCAGTATGTCATCAGCAGCCGGTGTATACCAGTCTCTGGTAGGCTTCTGTGTCGTGATGTTGAGTAACTGGATTGTCCGCAAAGTAGACAAAGACCAGGCATTATTCTAGGAGGATGGAAGTATGATAAATTCAAAAAAAGCAAAACGTTTCCAGTTCTGGATTAATGTAGTACTCATTCTGATTACCTTATCCATTGTACTGCCGTTTGTACTCGTATTTATTTCCTCACTGACCGATGAAAACACACTGATCCGCAACGGATATTCGTTCTTCCCGGAGAAATTCAGCTTCTATGCGTACTCCTATATCATTCGTCAGGGTGAGAAAATCCTGAGAGCGTACGGAATCACCGTTTTTGTAACCATCGTCGGTACCGCTGCAAACCTTGCCATGTCTTCTCTTTTGGCGTATCCGCTCTCGGTTAAAGGACTGCCATACCGCAGAGCAATTACCTTTTTTCGTATTCTTCACGATGCTGTTCAACGGCGGACTGGTGCCGACCTATTTGATGTATGTAAATTATTTCCATATCAAAAATACGCTCGGGGCATTGATTATTCCGGGTCTCCTGTTAAGCGCAAACAACGTGCTGATGATCCGAAGCTACTTTAACACCAGTATCCCAGACGCGCTGTTCGAGGCAGCCAAGATCGATGGTGCCGGACACATGAAAATTTTTACCAGCATTACCCTTCCGCTTGGAAAACCGATTCTGGTAACAATGGGACTGTTTTCCGCACTTGGCTATTGGAATGACTGGACAAATGGTTTATATTATTTATCAGGAAATGACGGTCAGAAGCTTTACAGCATCCAGAACCTGCTGAACCAGATGATCACCAATATTCAGTATCTGTCAAGCGGAAAAGTAACCGGAAATATCGGCGCGGAGGTGGCAAAGCTGCCGACAACCTCCATCCGTATGGCAATCGCATTTATCGCCATGCTGCCGCTGTTTATCATATATCCATTCCTTCAGAAATACTTCGCAGAAGGTATCACACTTGGTGCGGTAAAAGGATGATTCACATGCGGAAATGAAAAAAGAGAAACACGTTCGTGTTTTCGACATACAGCAGAAAAACGGTACAGACTCATGAAAACATGAGGTGTACTGTTTTTCTGCTGTATTATAATCAGTAAAAAAAGATCAGTTCGTAAAATCAAACATGGAAGGATTCCGAGCGTACCGAAACAGAAAAAAGGAGGAAACTTCATGCGTATTTCAAAACAGAGGAAAAAAACAACACTGGCGCAGCAGGGGCGTTATCTTTTGATCTGCATGCTGAGTATGATGCTGTTTTTTCTGGCTGGGAGCATGATTATTTTGAACCGGACGCAGCGGCAGGTATATGAGCAGTTGGAAGAGATTTCAAAGCTGTATACGGATGAGCTGGATAACCGTTTTCTTCGAATCAGCCGAAATCTGTTTTCGACCGTAATGGACAGCTCCAACCCGGATTCTGATTTCTGGAAATATATGGATCTGATGGAGAAGGATCAGTATGAGGAATATGTCATCACACAGCTGCGAAAGAAATATGTATCTGCAGCGTGGGATTTTGGAACGGATTACAATGTTTTTCTCTATACGAAGAAGGATAAGAGCTTATACCAGCTAAGCATTTCCTCCGACGGTTTTTATGCCATTGACCCGTATCTGCAGGAAGCGCTGAAGTGCCGGATCAATAGTCTGTCCCAGCAGACATATGCAGTCAAGAAAAAATGGGCCGTGATGCAACAGGGCGATGAGGTTTCTATGCTAAAGGTAGCACAGAGTCAGGGGGTCGGACTCGGCTGCTACGTCAATTTGAAGACGATTTTGGAACCGTTCTCTAAGCTGTCTCTTGGGAAGAGCGGCTATGTCAGTCTCGTTGACCAGAACGGGAAAAGCATCGTAACACTGACGGAAAAAGGAATTGTAAGGGACAGTTCGAAGCTTGATACCGGCAATTATACCTTCCGGCAGGAGCTTTCACAGTCACCGTTTGAAATCCGGATTAAAATCTCCTGGACGGGAGTCCTAAATCTGATGACGGGAAGTGTGTTTGCCCTTTTAGGCGTTGCATTTCTGATGGTGATTGCCGGTTTCGTGTTGCTGTTCCATCTGAAAAGCAGAATCCTAAAGCCGGTCGCTATGTTTACGGAAAATCTTCAGAAATATGACAATGGGGATTTCCTCTATCAGATGTCGGAAGGAACCCTGGTAGAGCTGGAGCAGATTGACGATAAATTCCGAAACATGATTCACCAGATCCGCCGGCTGAAGATCACGCTGTATGAGCAGGAGCTGGAAAAACAGAAAATCGAGATGGATTACCTGAAAATCCAGATCCGTCCGCATTTTTACATGAACTGTCTGAACTTTATCTACAGCATGATTGACTTCGGTCAGTACGACCATGCAAAATCGATGAGCCGTATTACGTCCGATTATCTCGCGTATATTTTCCGCAATACATGCGAGATGGTGCCGGTAACGGCGGAGATGAACCACTGCGAAAATTACCTCAAAATTCTGCTGCTGCGCTATTCAGAAAAATTCACCTATTATTTTGAAATCCATGAAGAAGTGAAAGACGCGGTAATCTTCCCGTTCCTGATTCAGGTGTTTGTAGAGAATGCGGCAAAACATGCCCTGACGCTGGAGACGGTTCCGCTGATTTCCGTAACGGTTTACCCGGAGGACCGCAGCGAAGAAAAGTATGTCAACATTTATATTTCGGACACCGGAAATGGCTTTCCCTGAGGAGACGTTGCAAAGGCTGAAAGCAGGGGAAGATATTTCCGAGCATGGAAAGCATATCGGGATTGAAAACTGTCTGAAACGATTCCGTTATTATTATGGTGATACGGGAGAGATTCATTTCGATAATAGCCCGCTCGGCGGAGCGATTGTAGATATCCATATTCCATACAAGACAGGGGGAGATGAACATGAAACTATTGCTCGTGGATGATGAAGAGTACGTGATTGAAAGTATAAAAAGAAATCTTGATCTTACAGAGACCGGGGTGAGCGAGGTGTGCACTGCGTTTTCCGTACAGCAGGCGAAGAACATCATGGAAATGGTGGATATTGATATTGTAATCAGTGATATCGTGATGCCGGGCGGAATGGGATTCGACTTTGTGGAGTGGGTCAGGAAAGAGGAGCTGAAGGTACAGGTCATATTCCTGACAAGCTATGCGGAGTTTGACTATGCCAGAAGAGCGATACAGCTGAACAGTGTCGATTATCTGCTAAAGCCCATTGATTTTGAAAAGCTGAAGGAGGCCGTACAGCGTGCTGCGGAATCTGTTGCGAAAGAAAAGAAAATACAGGATCTCAGGCAGGAAAGCATCAAGTGGAATCAGAACAGAAAAATTCTGCAGCAGGATATCTGGAAAAATGTGTTGAAAAGCGGTTTCTCTGAGGAAAAATTCTGCGAAACGGCAGCACAGCGCCAGCTTCCATACGGACCGGGACACTATTTCCGGCCGATTTGTCTGATGCCGGAAATAAAGAGCAATAAGCGGGAAATTTGGGATACGGCGACCATGGAATTTGTGATCGAAAATGTGCTGTCGGAACTGTATGAGGAAACGGATATTGCGGTAGATACTGTTTTTTACCAGGAACTGGGCATCTACTGGATTGTTACACAGTCAAGGGAAAAAGCATTTCCGCAGGACGGCGGGCGGGACTGTGAAATTCTGCGGCAATTTGTTGCGTGGATGAATGAAAAAATCTACCGGAGCTGTGGTGCGGTGCCGGACAGTGGGAATCTGTACTGGGGATGCAAAAGCAGAGCCGGAATCTTCAAAAAATGTGGGAGGGAAGCCTTTCCGTGCGAAACGAGGTGCTGTTTCTGAACGAATTTCGGGCTCCGCAGACCAGCTACGAAAATAGGGAGCTGGATTTGTGGAAAGCTCTGCTTTCGGAGGAAAAACCGGAGGAGCTGCTGGATCGGCTGCAGAAATACCTTGACCGGACGGAACGAGAAGGAATGATTACCAGAGAATTTCTGGTAGCGCTTCGTACCGATCTGACCCAGGTGGTGTATGCATGGCTTTTGGAACGGGAGATCAAGGCGTACGCGCTGTTTGCCGATGCGGATATGGAAAATCTGCATCGGAATTCTCTTTACGGAAGAGAAGAGATGATGGAATATACCGGGGTACTGGTTCGGAAAGCAGTGCAGTACAGACAGTACATCAACAAATCAGATTCAGTTACGAGCCAGGTATGCGCCTATATTGATGCACATTACCGGGAGGAAATTCACCGGGAGAAGCTTGGGGAGCTTGTCTTTTTGAATACCGATTATCTGTCCCGGATTTTTAAAAAAGAAAAGGGTATTTCGATCAGCAATTATATTATTCAAAAGCGGGTGGAGGAGGCGAAAAAGCTTTTGACACAGAGTTCACTGCCGATTAATACGGTGTCGTTGTATGTGGGGTACAGTAATTTCTCGTACTTTACGAAGATGTTTAAGGATAATACGGGATACGCACCTCTGGAATACAGAAGAAGCTTTAGTGAAAAATAGCGGAAAGCCACCCTTCACATGTCCGGGAAATAACAGAGGATTTTATCACTTTCTTACGCACCGGAACAACAGCAAACAGGTCGGAATAGTGAAAGAAAAAGGTCAGACTAGGGGATATTTTTTTCGGGTCAGATGTGGTAAAATTTCAGTATAAGATTCAGAAAAAACGGAAAAGCGATATTTTTCTGACATTTTAGGGGTTTCTGAAGAAGCAGATACAGCAAAAAACGAGGTATGGAGGAGGAAAAAATGACTGAGCAGAAATTAAAAGAGCTTCTGGCCGACATGACGCTGGAAGAAAAAGTAAACCAGATGAGCCAGGTGGTGGGTGCCTTTTTCAATAAAGATATGGACATCACAGCCATGGGACCGATGGCGGATAAGGGCTTTACACCGGAAAATGTAGCGCTTTCCGGTTCTGTTCTGGGTACCATGGGCGCAGAAACGTTAAAGAAAATTCAGAAGGATTTCGTGGAGCAGCACCCGCATCATATCCCGATGCTGTTCATGCTGGATGTCATCAACGGCTTCAAGACCATTTTCCCGATTCCGCTGGGACAGGGCGCAACGTTTGAACCGGAGCTGTCCGAAAAGTGTGCGGCAGTTGCTGCAAAAGAGGCAGCTGTTTCCGGCCTTCACGTAACCTTCGCACCAATGACCGATCTGGTTCGTGATGCAAGATGGGGACGTGTCATGGAGTCTACCGGTGAGGATCCGTATCTGAACGGCTTGTTCTGTGCCGGAATGGTGCGCGGATTCCAGGGAGACGATCTGAAGGAGCCGTACAAAATTGCTTCCTGTGTGAAGCATTTCGCAGGCTATGGTGCTCCGACAGCAGGAAGAGACTACAATACTGTAGAGCTTTCCGAGCATACCTTCCGTGACTTCTATCTGCCGTCCTACAAAGCCGGCATCGATGCAGGCGCAGCGATGGTAATGACGTCCTTCAACACGGTAAACGGTGTTCCGGCAACCGGAAACAAGAAACTGATGCGCGGCATCCTGCGTGACGAGATGGGATTTGACGGCGTTCTGATTTCCGACTGGGCAGTGATCGAGGAGATTATTTACCACGGCTATTGCGCAGACCGCGAGGAGGCAGCTGTCCGCTCAGCCGAGGCAGGCGTTGACATTGATATGATGACCGGTATTTACTGCGAAAACCTGTGCCGTCTTGTAAGAGAGGGTAAGATTTCCGAGGATCTGATCGATGAGTCCTGTATGCGTATTCTGGAACTGAAAAACAAACTGGGACTGTTTGAAAATGCGTATAAAGACGCAGACGAGACGAAAGAAAAAGAGGTAATTCTCTGCAAAGAGCACCGCGATCTGGCAAGAGAAGCCGCAAGAAAATCCTTTGTACTGCTGAAAAACGAAGAGAAAATCCTGCCGCTTGGTAAGGAGAAAAAAATCGCCTGGATCGGACCGTATGTCCACAGTAGAAACCTGATGGGCTCCTGGTCCTTTATCGGAGATGCAAAGGATGTGACAAATCTGGAAGAGGCCGTAAAAGCGCAGGCAGATACGACAAACATGAGCTTCCATGCAGGTTCCCCGATGCTTGGTTCTGACATCCGTCTGGAGGGCTTCGGGGAAGCGATGGAGCAATCCCATACACCGGAGGAAGAGGAGGCAATGCTTCTTGAGGCTGTAAACGCAGCAAAGGAGGCCGACGTTGTCGTTCTTGCGATCGGCGAGGATCGTCTGCAGTCCGGCGAGGCAACCAGCAACGCGAATATCCGTATCCCGGAAATCCAGCAGAGACTGCTTGAGCGGGTTTCTAAAGTCAATGAAAACGTTGTCGTTGTTCTCTTCAACGGCCGTCCGCTCGACCTGCGGGATGTCGTATCGAAAGCAAAAGCCGTTCTTGAAGTATGGATGCCGGGTACCGAAGGTGCCAATGCAATCGCAGACGTCGTTTTCGGTCTCCAAGCGGTAGGCTGACCATGAGCTTCCCGTATTCCGTAGGCCAGGTGCCGGTTCACTACAACGAGTATTCTACCGGAAGACCGCATGTACCGGGCAAGGATAAAGACCGCTTCCGCTCCAAATACCTCGATATCCCGAATGCACCGCTGTTCCCGTTCGGATATGGCCTTGGCTACACCAGCTTTGCAATTTCAGATGTGAAACTGGACAAGGCAGAGCTTGGCATGGAAGATGAGATTAAAGCCTCCGTAACCGTGAAAAACACCGGCGATACAAAGGGAACCGAGACCGTACAGCTTTACATCCACGACGTAGCCGCATCCGTGGTACGACCGGTGAAAGAGCTGAAAGATTTCTGCAAGGTAACCCTTCAGCCGGGAGAAGAAACCGAAGTCATCTTCAAAATCACAGAAGAAGAGCTTCGCTTCCTGACAGAAAATGAGCGTGTAGAAAGTGAAAACTGAAAGCTTTTTGTCAGACATTAATTTGTCAATTTCCGGAAAAGAGCCCGCTAGTGTCTCCAGCTGCCATGTACTATGGAGGTTAATGTCCTTTTCACGGGCGATCGTGGAAAACCGCGAAAAAGGCAAACTTCATTATGGATCGTGTTTTCCGCATAAATATTTGCATACTTCAGATACAGTCCGCTATAGCTTTTATCCGGCAGGCTATCGTTGACGGTGGTGTTTAAAAAGTAAAATGCACCGCTGCAGGGAGCAAGCAGCATATTGGTGGGACAACCCTCAAAAAGCCTGCTCTGCAGGGATTCCAGTGCATCGGGGAGTATTGCAGAGCTGATCAAAGGTGATTTGGGCATCTGTAAGGTCATTTCGGACAGCTGCAGACAACTGCTTGGAAAAGCAAATGTGTAGGCGGCCTGATTGTTGCTCTGGTGCTCCCTGGGGGTGGGAATATGAAACGATGCAGATTGGGCCTCATACTGGTACTTCTTCTGTTTTTGCCCTGCCCCGATAGGGACATAAAGCGGCAGTATAAAAACCTACGTTTTGACACCCTTGTTTTTAACCGCTATTTCGATTATAGTATAAGGAAAGAAAGCACGAAAGGTGGACAATTATGAAATGTATTGTACTGGCAGGCGGAAAGAGGTGACAGACTCTGGCCGCTTTCCCGGAAAAATTATCCGAAGCAGTTTATCTCGTTGGATGGCAGTCATTCGATTTTTTCAGGATACGATTGCCAGAAATATGGCATACTGTGATGAGTTTGTAGTGGTGACAAACCGGGAGTACCAGTTTATTGTAGAAAATCAGCTCAAAGCATTTCAGGGGCTGACCTGGAGATTGGTTCTGGAGGAAGAAGCGCGTAAGACGACAGCAGCAATTTTGCTGGCATGTCTGGAATTTCCACTTTCAGAGCTTATTTTTATTGTACCCTCCGATCATCTGATCCAGGGTGGAAGCTTACAAGGATGCGATCAACGAAGCGGGTGTGCTGGCGAGAGAAGGCAATCTTGTTACATTCGGAATGCCGGTCCGGACGGCGGATACCCGGTATGGTTATATCTGCTGCAATGGAAATCAATGTGGAGAAATTCGTGGAGAAGCCGGATGGAGCAGCAGGCGCAGAAATACCTGCAGGATTCCAGATATCTGATTAACAGCGGTCTGTTTTTATTTAGAAATGGGGACTTCTTGCAGGAAGTCAGGCTGCATTCCCCGGAGATCCTTGGAGCGTGTGAGCGTGCGTTTGAGGATAAGCTGATCGAAAAAGGCAAACATATCTTTTACCGAAGAGAGGTCCTGGAGCAGATTCCGGCGCAGGCGATTGAAGAAACAGTATTTGAAGAGACGACACGCTGCATGGTTGTAAAGGCCGGATTTGTCTGGCAGGACGTTGGAAGCTTGGAGGATCTCGGAGAAGAAGGACTGATTTCTGAAAAGGATTCCAGGCAGGCGCAGTATAACTGCGACAATACGCTGATCATCAACCGTGGAAGCCGCAGCATTGTTGTGGCGAATCAGTTGGAAGATATCACGATCGTCAATACAGATGATGCGGTTTATGTCGGCAAAAAAGGGCGTCCTGAATCGTTAAAGGATCTGCGGCGGGAAAATCCCGCACTGCAAAGCTACTTTGACATGGGACAGGTGATCTATAAGCCCTGGGGTACTTATGAGATCTGTCGGCGGCGCGTCAGTACGTTGTGCGGAAGGTTGTGCTGACACAGGGACGCACGATCTATGCTCACAAGCATGCGAGACGGACGGAGCACTGGATCATCGTCAGCGGGCGTGCACGAATCATGCTGGCTGGAGTGGAAAAAGAATACGGCAGCAACGACAGCATGGAAATTCCGGAAAATACCGTCCATCAGATTTCTAATATCGGTGACGTACCCCTTGTCTTTATGGAAATTTCTACCGGTGAAGAGGTTATGGAACGTGACCTGATCTCCGTGGAGAGCCGGGATCTGAATGAAGCGGAGCTGGGTTACAGGACAGAACCGTTTGTAAAATTGCAGCCTGCATTTAAAGACTATCTGTGGGGCGGCACCAAGCTGAAGGAACACTATGGCAAGCATTGTGACTATGACAGTATTGCAGAAAGCTGGGAGCTGTCGGCACATGAAGCAGGACAGAGCATTGTAGCGTCCGGACGGTACAAAGGCCGTCTGTTTGCAGATTATCTGTCGAAAATCGGGCGGGAAAACTGTGGCTGGAAATGCCAGTCGATTGAGCATTTTCCGATTCTGGTTAAGCTGATTGACGCGAAAGAAAACCTTTCTATCCAAGTGCACCCTGACGATGATTATGCCCTTTCCCGTGAAAATGAGTACGGTAAAAACGAAATGTGGTATGTCTTAGAGCACGAAGAAGGCGCCGGGATTTACTGCGGCTTCAAGCAGGATATGACACGGGAACAGGTGCAGGAGGCGCTTTACGGACGGCTCGATTTTGTCGCTGCTAAACTGGATTCCGGTCGAGAACGGGAAAGCCTACTATATTCCGGCAGGTACGGTGCATGCCATCGGCAAGGGCGTTGTTGTCTGTGAAATTCAGCAAAGTTCCAACTGTACCTATCGTCTGTACGACTATAACCGTACCGACCGTTACGGTAACCGCCGCCAGCTGCATGTGGAAAAGGCGCTGGAAGTCATGGATTATCATCGATACGAGCTGCCGCAGTTCCAGGATGAGACGGTTTGTGAAGGATACTTATACCTGCCGGATCCTGAGCAGATGCAAATATTTTGAATGCGCAAGCTATCAGATTCACGGTACGGCAGAGCTGCCTGCCTATTCGGATTCCTTCAGCAGTCTTGTATGTGTCAAGGGCAGCGGAATCCTGTACAAGCAGGATGAAAAAATGCAGTTTTCTGCGGGCGACAGCTTCTTTGTTCCCTGTTCCGGAGAAAAAATCCGGGCGGAGGGAGACTGCGAGCTGATTCTGACGCATATCTGATGGAAATAGAAAATCAGGACGCTTTCGCTGTCCATAGCAAGGAAGCGGTATCAGGCAGTTTTACGATCGCAGCAAAACAATAGAATGCACGCTCTGCGAGCATTCTATTGCCATGAATAAAATTGCCGGAAAAGAGGACATTATGCAGAACGTATATGAAAAGCTTATCAGCTGTTACGAAAGCATTCGGGAAAAGATTCCGTTTACACCGAGGGTTGCGCTGGTGCTCGGTTCGGGGCTTGGCGATTATGCGGAGAAAATCCGGGTGGAGGCAGAGCTGGATTACCATGAAATCGACGGTTTTCCGGTTTCAACCGTGCCCGGACATGCAGGAAAATTTATTTTTGGATGGATCGGATCAGTTCCGGTGGTGTGCATGAAGGGAAGAGTTCATTTTTATGAGGGCTATCCGGTTTCGGATGTGGTGTTGCCGATCCGGCTGATGAAGCGGATGGGAGCGGAGCTTTTGTTTCTGACAAATGCCTCCGGCGGGATCAATCCGTCGTTTTCTGCAGGGGATCTGATGCTGCTGACGGATCACATTTCTCTGTTTGCCCCCAATCCTCTGATCGGGCAGAATTTTGACGAATTGGGAGTACGGTTTCCGGACATGACGCAGGTATACGACCGGAAGTTGCAGGAAATTCTGAAAAAAACAGCGGCAGAGCAGAAGATCGCTTTGCAGGAGGGCGTGTATGCCCAGCTGACGGGACCTTCCTATGAAACACCTGCAGAGGTAGAACTGCTGCGCAGGCTCGGCGCAGATGCAGTCGGCATGTCGACTGCGGTGGAAGCGGTCGCAGCAAACCATATGGGAATGCGTATCTGCGGAATTTCGTGTATCAGCAACCTGGCAGCGGGCATGACAAAACAGCCGCTCAGCCATGAAGAAGTGCAGGCAGCAGCAGACAACGCTGCACCGAAGTTTCAAAAGCTGGTGACGGAGAGCATTCAGGCTTTTTACCGGGAGTGGAGGAAAGATTGAAAAATATCATTTTTCAATCACGAGATTTGTGTCTGCGCGCACTTGACACAAACTCGGCATGCGCAAAACGCGTGCGCAGAAATGAGGGGAAGTATGGAACAAACACAGATTGATGACGCACTCTGCAGGCGTCTGATCGCAGCTGCGCTGGAAGCCAGAAAGCGTTCCTATGCGCCGTACTCCCATTATCATGTCGGAGCGGCGCTTTGGACACAATCGGGGAAAAGCTCTACACCGGCTGCAATATTGAAAATGCAGCCTATACGCCGACCAACTGCGCGGAGCGCACTGCGTTTTTTACAGCAGTCGCGGCGGGAGAACGGCAGTTTTTGGCGATTGCAATCGCAGGAAGTCCGGCGGAAACAGATGAAAATGGCGGAAGAAAGATCGGAAAGCTCACACAGGCAGCCTGGCCCTGCGGGGTATGCAGACAGGTGATGGCAGAGTTTTGTGATCCGGATTCGTTTTTTATCGTTGTTGCAGAAAACGAGAGCGATTACGAAATCCGCACGCTTCGAAAACTGCTTCCGGAGGGCTTTGGTTCGGGAAATCTGGCGGATTGTATACAATAGATTGTGCGCTGAGCATTTTAATCTCCGGACCGGAATAGAATCTCAATAACAGGAGAAAAGAGGAACAGACTTCATTGGAATATGCAATTTTATTCGCGGCGCTCTTGGCGGGAGCTGCTGTTATGTTTTTAAAAGGACTCTGGGATCAGCACAGAGCGCAGAAATGGAACCGGGAACAGCTGCGAAAATCCTTTGGAAAAGCCGGCAGGACAGAATATGCAGATGGAGAGTTAAATGGAATTGTCCGATATTTTGAAAAGCATCCAAAGGATTTCCAGATCGATGATATCACCTGGAACGACCTGAACCTGGATGAAATTTTCCTGCGGATGAACAGCACCTGCAGTTCGGCGGGACAGGAATATCTCTATGCGATGCTGCGCAGTCCGTCATTTGAGGAAAAAAGAGCTGCAGGAGCGGGAGGAACTGTTGGAATTTCTGGAACAGGACGAGGAAACGAGAGTCCGGATGCAGGAGATTTTTTTCAAAATCGGAAGAACCGGGAAATATTCTCTGTATGACTATATGGACTTTCTGGACGTGCTGGGAGAGCGTAAAACGGCAAGCATCTGTTGGTTGATCTGCTGTTTTTTCTTACGATCGCAGCAGCTTTTGTCAGTCCGCCGCTTGGATTGTGTGGTGTGAGTGCGGTGATGTGTTTTAATATCACAACCTATCTGAAAGAAAAGAAGCAGATTGAGCCGTATCTGACCAGCTTTCACTATATTTTCCGGCTGATCCGCGGGGCGGAGGAGCTTTCCGAAATTCATGCACAGCAGCTGGAGGGAAGACTCAGCAAGGTTCGAAAGCTGTTGCCACAGTTTGGAAAGCTGAACAGAAGTGCGTCACTTGGGATGCGTACGTCGAGCGGCGATCCGATGGGTATTGGGCGGATTATATCAATATGATGCTGCATCTGGACATCATCGGATTCAACATCATGCTGCATGCGGTGCGGGAGCAGACGGAAAATATTGACCGACTTGTGACGATTGTGGGGGAGCTGGATGCGTTGATTGCAGCGGCGGGATTTCGGCATTCCCTGCCCGCCTGGTGCGTGCCAAAGCTGACGGCAGCAGAAACGGTGGCGGACGGTGCAGCACATGGCGCTGCGGAATCCTCCGGGCAGCATTTTGAAGCTGTGTCCCTGCAGATGGAGCAGTTGTACCACCCGCTGCTCGCTGACCCGGTCAAAAACGATATCAAAACGACAAACGGTGTTCTCCTGACCGGCTCCAACGCATCGGGTAAATCCACTTTTTTAAAGGCAGTCGCCCTGAACATGATTCTGGCGCAGACGATTCACACCTGCTGTGCGGATCATTGTCAGAGCAGCTACTGGCGCGTGATGACCTCGATGGCGCTGCGCGACGACCTTGGCAGCGGAGAAAGCTATTATATTGTAGAAATCCGTTCCTTGAAACGAATTTTAGATGCGGCGCAAAGCCCGGGTGCACCGGTGCTGTGCTTTGTGGACGAGGTGCTTCGCGGTACGAACACAGTGGAACGGATTGCGGCCTCCACACAGATTTTAAAGAGCCTGCATAAGCCCGGCGTGTGCTGCTTTGCGGCAACGCACGATGTGGAGCTGACAGGACTTCTGGAGGCAGAATACGACAATTATCATTTTGAAGAGCAGATTGCAGACGGGGATATTTCTTTCCCCGTATCTGCTGATGCCCGGGCGTGCGACTTCGAGAAATGCGATCCGACTGTTGGAAATGATGGGCTACAGTGAAGAAATTATTAAAAAAGCGGATGATCAGGCGGCGGAATTTTTAAAAACCGGTGTCTGGAAAGCGTGAACGTGCAGCGCAAAAACGCATGTTCGTGCTGCGCATGCTATGCAAAAAAACAAAAAGGAATGAAAAACAATGCAGAATGTAACACTATATACAGATGGCGCGGCAAGAGGAAACCCGGACGGACCGGGGGGCTACGGCGCAGTTTTGCAGTTTGTGGACAGCCAGGGCAATCTGCATGAACGGGAATTTTCTGCGGGTTATATCCGCACGACCAACAACCGGATGGAGCTGATGGCGGTGATCGCCGGTCTGGAAGCGCTGACAAAGCCGTGCCGGGTGGAAATTGTTTCCGATTCGAAATATGTGACGGATGCGTTTAACAAAAAATGGATTGACGGCTGGCTGAAAAAGAACTGGAAGGGCGCTTCCGGCCCGGTTAAAAACGTCGATCTCTGGAAGCGGCTTCTGGCGGCGGCACAGCCTCATGAGCTGCATTTTACCTGGGTAAAAAGGACATGCCGGGCACCCGGAAAACGAGCGGTGCGATCATCTGGCGACGACGGCTGCGGACACGAATGCGGTTCTGACAGATCCCGGGGTACATGGTTGACGCAGACAGCTTTTCAATGCTACAATAGAACATAACAGGTTCACCGCGCCATTCGCAAAACCGCGTCTTCGACGCTCTCCGCTGCTTCGCAGCTCTTTTTGCTCATAAATGGCGCTCCCTTCGTACTCTTCTGAGTTCAGATTTTCGTGCAAGCACGGAATCTGAACTCAGAAGAATAACGTAAAAATCTAGCGAATGGAGACGGATCTATGGGAAATCTGGTTGCATTTATCAATTCATTTATATCGTATCTGCTTGTGTTTGTTGTATTTGCAGCTGTGATTATAGCTGCAGTGAAGGTCGGCATTACCGCGCGCCATAAAAAGGATGCAAAGGATGCGCAGAACGCGCAGAGTGCAGACGCACAGGAGTAAAATATTCGTTACAGTTCACTCGTACCCTTTTTGCGTTCAGATTCCGTGCTTGCACGAAAATCTGAACGCAAAAGGGTACGAAAAAAAAATTTTATGAGCAAAAATGAGCTGCGAAGCAGCGGAGAGCATCGAAGATGCGCTTTGCGAATGGCGCGGGTGAACTGTAACAAATATTTCTGCGCAGAATTACACTGCGGCAGAATCAGGCGTAGTTAAAACACGAACCGGCATCGGGCACTTTGCCTGCTGCCGGTTCGTGTTGTGACGGCGGGAAAACAGTGCATGGACGCATAGGACAAAAGCTGTGGCACAGAGCCGTTTTGGAAAGAACAGGAAGATGGAGGCAGTATGACGCAGGAAAAGCAGGTTCCGGAAACAGAGGTTTGCTATGGAAAGATTTACCGTCCGGAAAGAGCGGTAAAGATTATCAAAAGGACGGGAGCAGATGCAGAGGTGATTTTACACTGCGGCGACTATGAGACGGACGAAGAACTCTGATAGAAAAATAACCGACTGCAGGCGTACAGAAAAGGTGCGCAGGCGAGACAGCAGGAGAAGAATATGAAAAGAATTGCAGCATTTGAAAAGGTGAGCTTTGCACAGTACGAAAAGGATTTCGCGGACGCGTTCCCAGGCCATGAAACGGCGGAAATTCGTGCAATTTATGATGATATTACAAAACCCAAACGGGCGACAGCGGGAAGCGCAGGCTATGACTTTTCTGCGCCGGTGGCGTTTGTGTTAAAGCCGGGCGAGACGATTAAAATCCCGACCGGAATCCGTGCGCGGATGGACGAGGACTGGGTGCTGTGCCTGTTTCCCAGAAGCGGACAGGGCTTTAAGTACCGCTTGCAGCTGAATAATACCGTCGGAATTATCGACAGCGATTACTATAATTCCGACAATGAAGGACATATCATGGCGAAGCTGACGAACGATTCCAACGAGGGCAAGGTGCTCGAAATCCATCCGGGCGAGGGCTTTTTGCAGGGGATTTTCATGCCGTATGGCATCACGGAGGATGACGAGGCGGACGGAGTCCGCAATGGCGGATTTGGAAGCACGGACAGACGCTGAGAAACGGGGAACGTATGAAAAAGCGAATTTTATTGCTGACAACCGGCGGGACGATCGCCTCACAGGATGGCGGGAACGGTCTGGCACCGGTGCTGTCCTCCGACGATTTTTTGGATTATATGAAAGAATTTGAAGATGTCTGCGAGTTAGTTCCATACGAGGTCTGCAGCATTGATTCGACGAATATGGAAGCCTCGTGGTGGTTGAAGCTGGCGGGACTGATTCAGAAAAACTATACGTTATACGACGCGTTTCTGATCTGCCACGGGACGGATACGATGGCGTATACGGCTGCGGCGCTTTCCTATCTGATTCAAAATTCTGTCAAGCCGATTGTCCTGACCGGTGCGCAGAAATCGATTCTGCAGGAGATCACCGACGCGCGGAAAAATCTGCACGACAGCATCCGGTGCACACTTGACGACCGAAGCCGGGACGTTATGCTGGTGTTTGACGGTAAAATTATTGCGGGAACGCGGGCGAAAAGACGGCGACCTTCAGCTATAATGCATTTTCCAGCATCAATTTTCCGGTGCTTGGGCAGATTCACGACAACACGGTGGTCTATTATATCCAGAAGGATATCTGCGGTCCGGTGCGTTTCTTTAACCGGATGGATCGGAAGGTGTTTTTGTTAAAACTGACACCGGGGATGTCCACGGAGATCATTCCGCATATTTTGAGCGTGTATGACTGTATTATTATTGAAGGATTCGGCGTCGGTGGATTGCCGGATCGTCTGCGTCAGGCGCTTTTGGGAGGAAATGCAGCATTACAAGGCGCATGAAAAGATCCTGATCATGGCGACGCAGGTGACGTATGAGGGCAGCAGCATGGACACCTATGTGGTGGGGCGCGCAGCGCGGGAGCAGCTGCCGTTTCTGAAACCTACGACATGACGCTGGAAGCGGTGCTTGCGAAGATCATGGGATTCTGGGTCTGCACATGGAAGACCGAAAGGAAATCGAGCGTCTTTTTACAAAAGATCAATTATGATCTGTTTCGGAACGAGTAAACCGTTTGGATAAAACTGTATGCGGGATGGAGATTAAAATGGAGAAGAAGCGGACGAGGAGAATGAAAATGGTGATGCTCTGTTATGTGCTGGCAGCACTGTGTCTGGTATATTGTGTTGGTGTGGTTGCAACCAAGGCTGCCGGAACGAAATTTTACCTGATCTGGCTGG
>VOFC01003868.1_pt1 | contig 36842 bp, 69 predicted proteins | sample 5384161 | NCBI WGS metagenome assembly VOFC01 (sample SAMN12384722, study PRJNA508395) | human gut metagenome | isolation source: healthy gut B | host: Homo sapiens | reverse complement strand
CCAAGGGTCTTTCCAAGGGCGACCTGGAGGCGCTGCTGAAGCTGCTGGCCCTTGCCCTCATATGGTGGAGGAGATGTGGGAACTCACCGGCTACGCTGCCAAAATACGGCAAGATGTTGGTATGCAGATGCCCTGGCCGGACTACGACGAGAGCAAGACCGTCGCCGCCCACACCGAGATGGCGGTGCAGGTCAACGGCAAGCTCAAGGGTACCGTGGTGGTCCCCACGGATTCCGAGGAGGCTGGTGGTAGTCGCCGCTGCCATGGCGCTGGACAAGGTGAAAAGGCCACTGAGGACATGAGCGTTGTGAAGACCATTCTGGTGAAAAACAAGCTGGTGAACCTCATCGTCAAGCCTGCAAAATAAGAAAGACCTAAAAAGGGACGGTCTGGGCCGTCCCTTTAGCTTGTGAAAAAAGCCTCGCAGAGTTTGCCGCCCGCAGGCGGCAAAAAATTTGGATCATTTTTCACCGCGACATGTGCGTGGGGAAAAATACCTCTCAGGCTGCCAGTGTGGAATTTTGCCGCCTTGCGGCAAAATTATGCGCGCAGCAGACTGCAAGCCTTTTGTCGGAAAAACCCCGAAGGGTTTTTCGACAGTTTTCAAAAAGGGACGGCAAAGGCCGTCCCTTTTCAGCGCTACCCTCCACTTTTCACATAATTTCGCCTTTTGTGCAGAAAAAACCTTGACAAGCCCATTTATTATGGGTATAATACAGCCGTTAGTCATGTTAATGGCTCTTAAAGAGCACCCTGGATCGAGCCGGGTGCATCGGAGGGAGGGAAAATAGATGTCCGAAGTCCATGTCAAGGAAGGCGAGAGCCTGGACAGCGCTCTGAAGCGTTTCAAGAGAAGCTGCGCGAAGGCCGGCGTTCTGGCGGAGGTGCGTAAGCGTGAGTGCTACGAGAAATTTGCCCCAGCGTCAAGCGCCGCAAGAAAGTCCGAGGCTGCCCGCAAGAACAGAAACAAGAGATATTATTGATTTTGTTCTTGGCAAAAACGATTTAAAAACATGGTTCCGCTTTTGCGGGACCATGTTTTCTTTAGTCGTGTCAAAAAGCCCTCACAGAGTTTGCCGCCTGCAGGCGGCAAAAGCCGACAGGCTGTTTTTACATGCCATATGCACATGACATGAGAGAAAAACCTGTCAGGCGAGAAATCGTGGAATTTATACGCCCGGCAGACAACCGTCCTTTGTTGAGAAAAACCATAGCTTTTATCGACGCATTGCCCTGCAGCAGCGAGGGCCGATGCTGCTTTTTGCATGTAAAGGGAGCTTATGGGACCAAGAAGGCTTTGGGCCAGGTCCTCTACCTCCGGGAGCATGAAAAAATCCCTGGCGGATGCCCAGCTTCTCCGCCATGTCCATCTTCATGCGGAGGGTTTGCACATCGTCAAAGAGGACAAACCGGGAGCCGCTGTCCGTGCGATAGGTAAAGTAACGGGCGCAGAGAGGACGGCTGAAGTAGGTGGCCCGGCCTTCCGCCAGGGCATGCAGCCGGGACGGCGTCAGGGCGGCGGCCTCTCCTCCGGCGGAGAGGGGATAGTCAAGCATCATCCGCTGCAGATCCAGGGCCAGGCGCTCCGGCCCCCATTTTTCGGCGGCTGCGGCCAGCCGATCCTCCAGATCTGCCGGAGGCAAGGGCGGTGCAGAGGAGCGCCGTGCCGTGGGGAGGCATAGCCTGCTGCAGCCGCCGGCAGATACAGCTGCCGCTCCTGTCGGGCCAGCAGCTCATCCAATGTCCGGCAGAAGCCCTCCGGCGGCATGGCATCCAGGACTACGCCGGCGTACCGCCGACGCAGACATTCCTGCACCAGCTGGCGGCACAGGCCCTCCGGCGCATCCGGATAGCTTCCACCCTCATCGGACAGCATCAGCAGGCCACCCCGGAGTGTATCCGGCAGGGGGGAGGCCAGAAGCGTCCCTGTCGGGGCCAATGCGATAGCTCATATGGGCCAGCTGCGCAGTGCAGGCCATGGCCTGCCTGCAGCCGCCCGACTGTCTGTGGCCAAATACAGTTCCATAGTGCCCCCCTTGCATTACCTTGCGGAAAAATGCTAAAATTAATATCAATTCATTGTATGAGAGGAGCCGATGGGTTATGTCCTTTTCTCTGATCCCGAGATCTGCTGCTGACGGACTATGGGGATTTAACGCCGCAGATGCTGACAGAGCGGGGGATCTGCCTGCTGCTGTGCGATCTGGACTATACCCTGGCACCCAAGTATAAAAAGTGCCCCGGCCGGATGACCGCCTCAGAGCATGGCTGGCGGAAATGCAGCGGGCGGGCATCCGGGTGATGATCCTGTCCAACAACCGCAGTCCTGCACGGGTGGAGAGGTTTTGCCGGGATTTGGGGATCGACTATGTGGGCCATGCGGGAAAGCCATCGCCTCGGGGCTACCTGCAGGCCATGGAAAAGCCGGAGTTACACCGGGGAGACGGCCATGCTGGGCGACAAGCTCCTCACCGACGTTTTGGGGGCCAATCGCAGTGGTGTATGGGCCGTAATGGTGGAGCGGGCCCAGGGGGGCGTGGAACCATGTACTCCATGGCTCCTGCAGCGGCCCTTTAAGGCCCTGTGTCGGAGTAGAAAGGAAGCGGAAGCATGAATCATTTTGACAAAATCGCGTTGGCTTTGCCGGCGGCGGGGCTGGACGGTGTACTGCTCACAGGGGAGTATAACCGTTTTTATGCCAGCGGCTTTGCCTCCACCGGCACAGACGGCGTGGCCCTGGTGACCCCAGAGGGAAATTTTTATTTCACCGACAGCCGCTATATCGAGGCGGCGGAAAATACCGTGGAGAATGCCGCCATCGGGCTGGCGGATCGGGACAAAGGGTTACGTTGCCTGGCTGGGGAGGCATTGGCTCTCACCGGGGCCCGGCGCATCGGCTTTGAGGACGAGACCATGACCGTGGCGGAGCACCGGCTCTACAGCGAAAAAGCTGCAGGCGGAGTTGGTGCCGGCCTCGGCCTGGCTGCGGGAGCTGCGAGGCACAGAAGGATCCGGAGGAGCTGGAGCGTATGGAGCAGGCCCAGCGCATCGCGGAAAGCCCTTGGACAGATCCCTTGCGGAGATACGCCCCGGCGTGACGGAGAAGGAGGTGGCCGCCCGGCTGCAGTATCTCATGCTGCACTTCGGGGCGGAGAAGATGTCCTTTGACCCAATCGTGGCCAGCGGGCCAAACGGGTCTATGCCCCACGCAGTGCCCACGGAGCGAAAGATACAGACCGGGGAGTTCGTGACCATGGACTTTGGCTGCGTGTATAAGGGCTACTGCTCCGATATGACCCGCACCGTGTGTGTGGGCCGGCCTACGGAGGAGATGAAGCGGGTGTATGAGACGGTTCTCCGGGCCCAGTTGACGGGCATTGCCGCGGCCAGGGCCGGAGCCACCGGCGCGCAGATCGACGGCGCTGCCCGAGAAGTCATCCAGCGGGCGGGATACGGTGAATACTTCGGCCATGCCTTCGGCCACGGCGTGGGGGTGGAGATCCACGAGATTCCCAACGCCACCCCGGAAACGGCGATCCGCTGCCCGCCGGCAGTGTCATTTCCGCCGAGCCGGGGATCTATCTGCCCGGGCGCTTTGGCGTGCGCATCGAGGATGTGCTGGTGCTGGAGGAGGGGCGGATGCCGGGATCTGACGGAGGCCGGCAAGGAGCTTTGTGCCTGTGAGCGTACTTTTTCGGGAAAAAGACCGGAAAAATGCAACAAAAACACTTGCCAAATGCCGGGTTTTCATATAGAATATACACGGCCTGTTTGGCGCATATTATAATTCCGAGGAAATGAAAGAGAAATTTCCTCATACATAGGAGGAAACATATTATGGCAACTATTACCGCAGGTGATTTCAGAAACGGTAAGACTTTCGAGATGGACGGCAAGATCATGCAGGTGGTGGAATTCCAGCATGTGAAGCCCGGCAAGGGTGCTGCTTTCGTCCGCACTAAGATGAAGAACATCGTCACCGGCGCCGTCACTGAGACTTCCTTCAACCCCACCGCAAAATTTGAGGAAGCTTTTGTGGAGCGCAAGGACATGGCTTACAGCTATAACGATGGCGACCTGTATTACTTCATGGACCAGGAGACCTTCGACATGGTGCCCCTGGGCAAGGACCTGCTGGGCGACGCGTTCCGCTTCATCACCGAGAACACCGTGTGCAAGGTCCTTAGCTACAAGGGCAACGTCTTCGGCCTGGAGTGCCCCCAACTTTATGGACCTGGAGGTCACTGAAACCGAGCCGGGCCTGGCCGGAAACACCGCCACCAACACCCTCAAGCCCGCCACTGTGGAGACCGGCGCCGAGGTGAAGGTGCCCCTGTTTATCAACATCGGCGACAAGATTACCATCGACACCGTACCGGTGAGTACCTATCCCGGGCAAAGTAAGCAAGAATTCACAGCGATTCGGAAAGGAGCGCAATATGGAAATTTCTGAGAAGGTCGCATATCTGAAGGGCTTGGCCGAGGGCCTGGCGCTGGACACGGAAACCAAGGAGGGCAAGCTCATCACTGCCATCATCGACGTGCTGGACGAGATGAGCATCCGCTTTGAGGACATCGATGAGAACCTGGTGGATCTGGAGGACGGTCTGGACGCCGTCAGCGACGATCTGTCCGACGTGGAGGAAACTCTTTACGAGATGGACGATGACGACGAGGAGCTGGATGACGACGCCGAATACTTTGAGACCACCTGCCCCGTGTGCGAGGAGGAGATCGTCTTCGACGAGGATACCCTGGAGAGCGGCGAGATCCGCTGCCCCAACTGCGGCGAAAAGCTGGAGTTTGACCTCAGCGATTTGGCCCGGGCTGAGGATGACTACAACGACGAGGACTAATCCGATAACCGAAAAAGGGAGACGCTATGCGCCTCCCCCTTTTAACTTGGCAAAGAGCATGTGCTTTTTCTGCCAAAGGATTGGCGGGCTGACGGATTTTTCCCCACGCATAAGCCGCTGTGAAAAATGATTCCCGTTTTTGCACCTGCAGATGGGAGCCTTGAGAGACTTTTCTGACGCAGGATACTGCCAGATATACTATTGATCCAAGAGGAGAGAATTATGAAATATACTACTACAGTGGCCGATTATCTCACCTGGCGGGGGATATTCCCTTTCCGTGGACCCATTCAACGAGGTGGACAATCTGGTATTGTGCATCATTTCCTATATCAATTTCCGCCGGTTCCCGGAGCTGCTGACCCGGAATCCCCGGGAGGCGGTCTCCCTGCGCGACATCTGCCAAAAGCTCACGCAGGAGGACGAGCAGCTGGGCCTGTCCCAGCTGAGCTACATACCCGTGACGCAGCAGGCGGCGCAGACCGAGCGCTTTGCCGGGACGCGGATGTTTGCCTTTGAGGACCGCAGTGACGAGGAGATGCAGTTTGCCGCTGTGACCTTTTTGCTGCCGGATAAGTCCGTGTTCGTGGCCTTCCGGGGGACGGATACCTCCCTGGTGGGCTGGAAGGAGGACTTCAACATGAGCTACCTGGAGGCTGTTCCGGCTCAGGTGCGGGCGGCAGAATATACGGCTGAGATCATGAGGCTGTGCAGGTTCCATAAGGTGCGCATCGGCGGACACTCCAAGGGCGGCAACCTGGCGGCCTGGGCGGGCCTGCACCTGCCCCACAAGGATTACGGCCGATTGCTGGCGGTGTATAATAACGACGGACCCGGCTTCAACCGCAGCATGACGGAGGGGCCGGAATATGTACTCTAAGAGACAAGATGCACACATTCATCCCGGAATCGTCTATCGTGGGGGTGCTGCTGGAGCATTGCGAGGACTATACGGTCATTGCCAGCACGGCGAAGTCTATCATGCAGCACGAGGCCCTGTCCTGGTGCACCGAGCGCAACCATTTCATCCATCTGGAGGAACGATCGACCATGGGTCGCCGATCCGACGACGTGCTGCGGGATTGGATCGGGTCTATGACGCCCCAGGGAGAGGAAGGATTTTACAGACGCATTTTTTGAGATCCTCAGCATGGGCGGCAAGGCACCGTACCCTGGAAGAGGTGCAGGAGATGGGCCTGGGCGGCGCGGTGGCTTTGGTGAAGGAATACGCCGGAGCGGATGAAAAGACCCGGCGAATTCTGGTGGAGACCTTCAAGCGCCTGGCGGTGGATATCGGGGAAGAGGTGGCGACCTCAGCCCAGGATGGTCTGAGGCAGGCCACAGGATTCCTGCGCAATTTGGGCAGGAAAAAGCCGACAGAATAAAGAAAAAAACCGCCCGGGGCATCCTCTATAGAAGAGACCCCGGGCGGTTTGCATTTTAGGCTTGATAAGCTTTTGTACCCCCGGTGCGGCACCTGTGGCCGCACCGGGGTTTGCTGAAGTGTGTAAATTCATCCGCATGGGATAGGAAAGCTCTGCGCCCGCTCAGCTGCGCTTTTTTGGCCTTTTTACCGGTGAGGGTGATCCAGGCTGCGGCGCTGCCGCTGACGAGCAGGGCAGCCAACCAACCGATGAGGCTGCTGTCACCGGTCTGAGGAGTTGTTCCGCTGCCGGTGTTTGTCCCAACGATTCCGTACTGACTCAAATGGTTTGTCTCAAATATAATATAACCGTTTTCTACCGCAGCAGGCAAGGTCTCTTTAATCTCATCATTTACAATGTAAACGACTTCGTATTTGTCATACCCCTTCAAATCTTCCGGCAGAGCAATTCTGATCTTCATTTTGGTGTTGCTGATCTTCACAACATTGTTGTTTCCGTCCAGCACATTGATGTCCGCAACGAATTTCACATTCTTATCTGCCAATTCCTTCTTGACCTCGATGGACTTGATATCCAGCTTGTAATCCTTTTTGCTGACCTCTGTTGCAAATTCGATTTTTGCCTTTGTCTCCCCCGTGCTTTGGAGTTCCTTCACCGTGTCCCTTACCGGGATTTTCCGGCTCTCCGGAGGCTTTCGTCCAGGAGGCGTACAAGGTCACATTTTTATACAGCTCGTAGCCCGATTCTTCTTTAACTAAAGTATCCTTATCAAATTTCTTATTGGTCTCCTCGTTATTGTCCCAAATTCTCCAAAAATATACTTCTCCATAGTACCGCTGCCGTCGCTTTTTGTGTTCCAGCCGTTAAAGGTATACCCCTCTTTACGGGAACATAGGGCAAAAGCGACATGGATGCGCCGGAGTCTCTGCCGCCTACATAGTCGTATGTGTTAGACTCCTTACCGTTGAGCTGTCCGCCGTTAGCATTGAGAGTTACTACGATACCGTCGTTGTCAAAGGTGTTTTTGGTATAGGTTGCGAGAACCGTCACAGCATCCTTTTCTTTGAAGCAATCCGCCGGCACGGAGGTTACATACTTGCCGTCCAAGTCCCAACCGACAAAGGTATAGTCGTCTCTTACGGGGGTGTATTTCGTCAGGTCGACTGTCTGATACGCACTGGAGCTGCTTGTCATGGTTATTTCATACTTACCGTTTACTTCGCCGCCGAGACCGTCAAGCGTCAGGTAATATGTGCCTGTTCCCTTTAGCACTTCTTCGGAGAAGGTCGCATAAATCGTAAGACCGTTGGTGTATGCCACCTCACCGTCGTTTACCCAAAATGTACCCTCCGAATTGAAATCCGACAAAGGTATATCCTCTGCGACTTTTGTTTCGCCCGTCCAATCCGTTGTCCAATAGGCGAATTTGGTGCTGCCGTTGAACGGAAGAACATGCCCGCAGTCAATTCGGATAAGCTTACCGTTGTGTCCCCGTCGGCAGCATCAAACTTTATCATTTTTGCATAATCGCCGTCGACCTTGCCGTCCATACCGTTAAGGCCGCATGTGAGTATCAGCGTATATTTTTCGTCGTCCTTGACCGTGACGGCATTCGCAGTCACGATGCCGGAAACGCTCAAAACAGTCACCAGCAGCATCAAAAGCACCCTTTTTCAGTTTCATATTGATTTTCCTCCTTGTGTTTTTGTTTTGGTTATCCATAAGAGTTCCTCCTTTATAAAAAAGCCTTATTTCAAGGCATTTTTACTTTTTTCTTCCTGCTTGCAATGCTGAGTATAGTTGATTGTCTCCGTTCTGAAATTTCAAACAGGTTGCCTTTTTGGGGATACCTTATTTATCTCAAGCTCGTTTTCCAAATGCTGTGAGACGCTGTCGGCTATGGCGGTCGTTGCCCGCCGGATACCGGCATCCGACAGTCCATCGCAGGGATGAACCATCATTACGGTCAGTTCCGTTCCTGCTTCTCGTCCATTTACGCAGACGGAAAACCGACTTAAATTACCGTATACCGACATCTCTGCCAAAACGGTGGATGCGTCTGTTTTTTCATATTCGGCTCCGTTTTTGTCCAGCACTTCATAGACGGCGAAAAGCACATATTGCCGATTATACGGCAGAGTTATTCTTGTTGTTTTACTGTCCGGCAAAGCGGAAAGCTGCTTGTTCATCGTCCGACACCTCCTTTTTCATTACGGTTCTATGGTAAACCGTTTTTTTGTTATAGTGTTATTGCTTTTCAATATACCCGCTGACAGGTTCGGCATACATATTGTCGTCGGTCACTGCCTTGTACCGCTTGCCGTCGTACACATCGGTAAAACCGTTCGTAGCCTTGTAAATTTCGCCGGTCTCGGTATCGTAAACGCGCTCGTAACCGAGGGTGGCGTCGCTCTGCTTCTGGCTCATAATATCCTGGCTCTTATTGCGGTTTTCCCAGGAGGACATAAAGCCGTCCATGGTCGCATTGAAGTTTTGGCTGATCTGCTGAGCAAGGGCAACCTTTTCATTGCTTGCCTGATTGGTGGTACTGACAAAGCTGTCGGAATACTGCAGGGTTTTGAAGCAATCGGTCAGCACACCTTCCCACTCGATAAAGGTGTCCTTTGCGGCGGTGACAGCAACGATGTTGTAAGCCATATAGTAGCCGCCGTCCACCGCCTGGAGCTGATAGCCTACCACATTGCCGCTGGAGATGGCAAAGCTGCCAAAGTCCACCACACTGGCGGCAAATAGGCCCTCGCCCTCTTTGCCGTTATCCGTGAATGTCGCGCGAAGCTGCTCGTCGCCGAGGCGGAGGACTTCAATGGGCTGGCAGAGGGATAGCGGTCGGTGACGGTGAAGTCATTGAACTGGGGGGAAGGCATATCCGGAATAAGCAGGCTCCACCTCCGATGCAAATCGCCGTATACTGTGAGAATATTTTGAAAAAAAGCCCTCTGTGGATGGGTTATCAAGCACAGCGGCCTTTGAAAAAGGGCAGCTTGGGTATTTCCCATGCTGTAGTTCTGCTGCCATGCTTCTTTGCCCGCCTGACTATGGAGCAGGACGTCTGCCTTCAGCAGTACAAACATCTGGTTCAGCGGCTCAGCTGGGTCGTATACCCGGATGCTGTGGTAGATGTTGGTGCCGCCGGACGTGACGGTCCAGCCCTTGGGGATAGTAATGCTGAAATCGGCAGTTTCATATTTTTCCGTCTGTGCGGCTTTGGCGACCGTCTGCGTGACCTTCACGCCTCTTTCCGTTTGTTCGGTTTTTGTGCCGTCATCGTTCACAACGGTTTTGCTGCCGCAGGCGGCAAGAAGCAAGGTCATGACCAAGGCCAGCGCAAGCGCCGTGATTCGTTTTGCATTCATCGTGTTTCTCTCCTTTTTTTCCTTAATCCTGATTATAGTCCCAATAGAAACGGCAGGGATCGTATTTTTGATACGCACCGTATCCGTCTGTAAGCACCTCGGCAATGGGGGAGCATCGTATAGTCCTCGGTGATCACATGGCTTGTGCTGATGTTGCGGACATCACCGTAAAAAGCGGTGAGCAGATCAAGCTTTCTTAGCTTTACATTGCAGTTGAGATGCTGCGCAGCAGGATAGTAGGGAGACACCGAACCGTCCGGCGCAAGCTGCGCTTTTGTGTCGCTGTCGTCCAAAGGCTCCGAGGCATACACGATCTCATAAAAGGCACAATTGGTCATCAGAATGTTCCGATTAAACAGCCGGATCGGTGTTTCACCGGCAAGCTCGGACAGCTCAAATCAAAGGCAATGTACTCCCGCCGATCCATGTCCCGATACCAATTCCAGCTGGTCGTACCCTTATCAAGATATTTGCCCGAAAAAAAAAGCAGGCTGACTTTACCGCCGGCAACGGCGATCATCGGATCGCCGAGTAGACCTTATCGGCATTTAAGTATTCTGCCGTATGATCCTCCAGTGTTTTTCCGTCGGAAGCATAGCGGTAAACCTTTCGGAACAGCGGATGCTGCGCCTTATCCATCGGTGAGGGCCGCAAACGGCGGGCTGCTGACCTTATAGCCGGAGCCGTCATTTAAGTAGATCTCGCCCATTTCACCGTCATGGGTCAGACGCCAGTATCGGATGTTTTTCCCGGGCAGGGTGCCGACCTCCTGTATGTTTTTGCCGTTTACTAAAACGGAGTTGAAATTTGCCTGATACAGCTTCCCGTCAGCCACCACGAGATCGTTGACGGTTTTACTGTAGCCGTGATCCAGGTTACAATCGAATTCGGCGTACTCGTTTATAATGCCCTCGCCGCCGAGAAATTTTGTGTAGTCCGATTGGTCATACGGCTTGCCGCGCTCCTTGAGAAGCGCCTGTTCCAGATTTATCGGCTCTGCCTGGGTAGCTGTGCTTTGGCCCGCTGTCCGGTCCGGCTTCTTGGCCTCGCCGGGGCGACGAGCGGAGCCCGCACAGTGCAGCAGCCAGCAGTGCTGCGCACAGGAACAGCCGGGGACAAACAGAAATTTTGCTTTTCCAGCTTTTTTCCATTCCTTTCTTCCTTTCCCACACATGTTATTATTTGCAATTATAGCATAGAGCAAGGCGGACTACAGGGCATTTTCCGAAGTGTCAATTGACACTTTTGAAATTATGCGCCATGAAGCACTTTCCTTTTGGCTGCGCCTCCTGTATAATGACTAAAAACAAAACTATCCGGAGAAAAAGCCATGAAATTCTGCCAGCAATTAAAGTGAATACCTCTGCCGGCTCTCCTGCACAGGCAAGGAGCTGTGCGCCTTGGCCGGTATATCTGCCGCCTCCTTCAGCCGATATAAAAACGGAGAACGGGTCCCGGAGCTGGGTACTCCGGCCTTGAGGGCCTGTGCCGCGCCTTGGGGAGAGATTGCCGAGCAAAGAGGCTATGGGGATCTTACCGCCGACGTTGTGCGGGCGGCATTTGCTGCCTGCGAGGACTTTGTAGCCACGGACAAGGAGCAGCTACGCCGCAATTTTAACACCCTGGTGGCGGCCATGGGCATCAACCTTACCCGGCTGTGCCAGTACACCAATTATGATCCCTCCACCATCTTCCGCATTCGCAACGGGGAGCCGGCGGCCTGCCGACTCCCGGCAGTTTGCCGGGGGCCGTGGCCTCCTTTGTGGCCCGGGAGGTCGCTTCGCCCCGGGAGCTGGAGGCCCTGGCGGAGCTGCTGGCCTGCCCGGCGGAGGATATAGCAGACCTCTCCTTTGCTTATACGCGCCTGTGCAGTTGGCTGATGCAGGAGCAGCCTGCCCGCAGTGAGGGCGACATCACCGACTTTTTAAGCAAGCTGGACGAGTTTGATTTGAATGAATATATCAGCTCCATCCGCTTTGACGAGCTGAAGGTGCCCACGCTGCCCTTCCAGTTGCCCACAGCCCGGTCTATTATTACGGCCTGGGGAGATGATGGACAGCGAGCTGGACTTTCTCAAGGCCACGGTGCTCAGCCGGTCCATGGAGCCGGTGTTCATGTGCAGCGATATGCCCATGGGCGAAATGGCCAAGATCCGGAGTTCCCAAAAAGTGGATGTTCGGCATGGCCATGATGCTGAAAAAGGGCCTGCACCTGAACCAGATCCATAACCTGGACCGATCCTTTGAGGATATGATGCTGGGGCTGGAGAGCTGGATCCCCATGTACATGACCGGGCAAATTTCCCCATACTATCTGAAAAACGCGCTCGGCGGCCCCTTTACACCTGCTGAAGGTGTCCGGAGCGGCGGCTCTCAGCGGCGAAGCCATCGCCGGGCGCCACGCTGAGGGACGGTATTACCTGACCAAAAACAAGCGGGAGCTGGACCATTACGCCATGCGCCCTGCTGGATAACGCATATCCCCTTATGGACATCTATCGCAGTGACCGGGAAAGCGAGAGGAATACTTTTCTGCTGGCCGACACCAGAAAGCCGGGCACCGCCGCAGCATTCTCTCCACATTGCCGCTGTATACGGCCAGTGAGGATCTCCTGGAACGTATTTTGGCCCGGAACGGCATTGATGCGAACAAAAGCAAAGAATAAAAGGTACGCCGCGGCGCAGAGACAAAGAATCGCGTATGATCCTGGCAGAGGGAACGGTGGAGGACGAGAGTCCGCCTTTACGCCGGAGGAATTCAGGAGAAGCCGCCGGTGCTGGAGCTGTCGGGGGTGTTCTGCGAAGCCGACATTCCGTACAGCCAAGAGGAATATACGGCGCATTTGAACGATACGAAGGCCTTTGCCGCTCAGAATCCGAATTATAGCTGGGAGATGAGCGGAAGCCAGGCGTTCCGCAACCTGCAGATCCTGATCCACCAGGGGCGGTGGGTCATGGTGTCCAGGGCAAGGCGCCGGCCATCCACTTCGTCATCCGTCACCCTAAGCTGCGCTATGCCATTGAGAGCTTCATCCCGCCCATAACGGAGCATGGATAGGCAGATGTCCGCTATACAAAAGAAAAGACCGGCAGATTTCTGCCGGTCTCTTTTTGTGCTATTGTGAAGGGATCTCTGTAGTGCTCAGCTTTTATTTCGCCTGCCCGTGATAGTATTTTTTGGCGCAGAATTCCAGCCGGACCTCCACGGTGCCCTCGTCCTCCATCCAGCCGGCGAAGTTGGAAAAATTCCGCTCCACGATGCTGTATTTCAGCTGGTTGTGGGTGCGGACGTTTTCCCTTTGCAGAAAGCATAGATCCACTCATCAAAGGTCATACCGTCCTGGAGGCAATCCAGCATCTCCCTGGGCCTTGCTTTCAAGAAAGCGGATGTTCTCGCCGATGAGGTCTGTGATGTCTGTCAGCACCTCCTTGTGAGCCACGATATAGGCGGGACAATGGAGGGCATAAAAGGCTGCGCTTGCTCTCTAGATCCCGGGCGATGAACATGGAGGTGGGCAGCTTGGCGCTCTCAATTTCCGACCGGCTGATGAGGCAGTCCCCAGATAGGCCACGCCGTCGGGGGTGATGATGCCGATGTGTCCGGCGCTGTGGCCGGGGGAGCTGCAGGATGCCGAATTTCACACCGCAAAAATCCAGCTCCGTGGCGTCGGCGGAGATGATTACATCGGCGGTGAAGCATTCTTCCAGGAAATAAGCCCGGCTGCGGCCGGTAGGTCAGGGCCCGTAGTTGGCCCGGTAGGCGTCGGGATTCACGGAGATGCCCGCCTCAATGATCTGCGCAGCGGCAATGGCGCCATACCGCTGCTGGAGATAGCGAACGTTGCCCGTGTGGTCAAAATGGGCGTGGGAGCAGAGAATGCCCTTGAGATGGAAGCCGTTGTCCTCCAGCAGGTGGGTCAGGCCGCTGCGGTCCAGCTTGGCATAGCCTGTGTCCAGCAGGACAATATCGGTGTCATTTAATTTATAAATAGGCAGCAGGGCTGTGGCGGCCACAGCCACATAGGTGCTGCCCAGGACATGGCGAAGCTCCATGAGGTGTTTTTCTCCTTTATATCTTTTGAATTTCTCCACCTTTTCCATTTTAAGAAAACGGATTGCCGCTGCCGCTTTTGCAAACTGATTTCGCAGTGACAGGCTGCAATGACAGATTTTGATAATCTCATTATATCCATCGAGCGAAGAAAAACAAGAGCTGCCTTTGCGAAAATTTCATTTACAAAAAAGGCAGGAAGTATTGTAAAAATACTGTGGAGAATAAAAACAGGAGGATTTGTATGGACGAGCCGAAATATAAACGGGTGCTACTGAAAATCAGCGGTGAAGCCCTGGCGGGAGAAAAGCACTTTGGCCTGGACTTTGGCGTTATGGGCCGGGTGGCAGATGTCATTAAGGAATGCGTGGAGATGGGTGTTCAGGTGGGCATCGTTATCGGCGGCGGCAACTTTTGGCGCGGCGTAAAGAATGGCGAGGGCTACATCGAGCGCACCCGGCCGACCACATGGGCATGCTGGCCACGGCTATGAACTGCATGGCTATGGCCGGACGTGCTGGAGCAGAAGGGCGTAGATGTGCGGGTGCAGACCGCCCTGGAAATTAAGGAAGTAGCTGAGCCTATATCCGGCCCGGGCCATCCGGCACCTGGAAAAGGGACGGGTGGTTATCTTCGGCTGCGGCATCGGCAGCCCCGTTCTTCTCCACGGATACCGCGGCGGTGCTGCGGGCGGCGGAGATCGGCGCGGACGTCATCCTGCTGGCCAAAAATATCGACGGCGTTTATAACTGCGACCCGGCCAAGTTTGCCAATGCAAAGAAATTCGACTCTATTACCTATGACGATGTGCTGGCTCAGCATCTGTCCGTGATGGATAGCACGGCCACCAGCCTCTCCATGGACAACCACATCCCCGTGCTGGTCTTCGCTCTGAAGGATCCCTTTACAATATCATCCGCGTCCTGCGCGGAGAAAAAATCGGAACGATTGTAAAGGAGGCATAACCCCATGCTGAAAGATGAATACAAAGATCTACGAGGAAAAAATGAAGAAGAGCATCGAGTCCGTGAACAGTGATTTCGCCGCTGTGCGGGCGGGCCGGGCCAATGCCGCTGTGCTCAATCGCATTTCCGTGGACTATTACGGCACCCTTCCACTCCCATCCAGCAGGTGGGCAGTGTGGCGTCTCCGGATCCCCGGACCCTGGTCATCCCCCCTGGGACGGGTCTTTGCTGCGGGCCATTGAAAAGGCCATTCTGGAGTCCGACCTGGGCATCAATCCCCAGAACGACGGCAAGTGCATCCGCCTGTCCTTCCCCAGCTCACCGAGGAGCGCCGCAAGGAGCTGGTGAAGCAGATCCAAAGTATGCTGAAAACGGCAAGGTGGCCGTGCGCAACATCCGCCGGGACGCCATGGAGAGGTTTAAGAAGATGCAGAAGGCCTCTGAGATCACCGAGGATGAGCTGAAGCTGGCGGAAAAGGATCTGCAGAAGATTACCGACGACAACTGCAAGGAGCTGGATAAGCTCCTGGAGAACAAGGAAAAGGAGCTCCTGTCTGTCTGATGGGCCTGTTTTCCAAAAAGGTCTCTCATAAGGCGGGGCAGGTGGATAAGAGCCGCCTGCCCCGCCACATCGCTATTATTATGGACGGCAACGGTCGTTGGGCGAAGCAGCGCGGGCTTCCTCGTACTGCCGGACATAAGGTAGGCGCGGAGACCTTCCGCAAGATCGCCCTGTACTGCAAGGCCCTGGGCGTGGAATATCTGACCATTTACGCCTTCTCCACGGAGAACTGGAAGCGGCCCGCCGATGAGGTAAGCACCCTCATGGGCCTGCTGAAAAAAAAGTATATGCAGGAGGCCATCGATACCATGGAGCGGGATCAGATGAAGCTCTGTTTTTTCGGCGATCTCTCGGCCCTGAGTCCGGAGCTGCAAGCCCTGGCCCATAAAGCCAATGAGGTGGCGACCGGGTGGAGGGCTTTCAGGCAAACCTGTGCATCAACTACGGCGGGCGGGATGAGATCCTCCACGCGGCCCGGGAATGTGCCGCCGCGGGGGAGGAGATGACGGAGGAGAACCTGGAAAGACATCTCTACTCCGCCGGGATCCCCGATCCGGAGCTTATCATCCGCCCCGGCGGAGAGCTGCGGCTAAGTAACTTCCTGCTGTGGCAGTGCGCGTATTCGGAGTTTTACTTCTGCGATACCCTGTGGCCGGATTTCGGCGAAAGGGATCTGGACGAGGCCATCGTGGCCTTCCAGCAGCGGGACCGCCGCTTTGGCGGAGTCAAGTAAGAGGATTAAAAAAGGAACTGAAGCTATGAAACAGAGAATATTAGTGGCGGTCATCGGTATCCCATTGCTGCTTTTGGTGCTTTGCTGGTTGCCCCATTGGGCTACAGCGGCGCTGCTGGCGGCACTGGGTGTCATTGGCGCTCACGAGCTGCTGGCGGCGGTGAGCGGCCCGGAAAAGACGAAACGGCTGTGGGTCTTGGCGGGCGTTTTGGCCGTGCTTACGGTGTTTGCCACCTACAGCGGGCAGGGAGGAATACAAGGGCACGGTGCTGATGGCTGCGCCCTGGCTGCTGTGTGCGGCGGCGGCACTGCTGTTTTTACTGGCGGTACGGTGGTACGGCCGGGAAAATGCCATTGCCTTTCAGGACATCTGTGCGGTGCTGCTGGGCGGCGTAGCCATTCCCCTGGCCATGAGCTGCCTGCTGCGGCTGCGGCTGATTAGCTATGGCGGCGGATTGGTGCTGATGCCCCTGGTGGCCGCATTTATGCAGCGATTCTGCGGCCCTGTTCACCGGCATGGCCTGCGGCAAGCATAAGCTGGCCCCCAAGGCCAGCCCCAAGAAGACCGTGGAGGGCGCCGCAGGCGGCCTCGTGGGCGGCGTGCTGGGTATGATCGTTTTTCGCATTATGTTCTTTTTCGTCACGGTGCAGCCGCTTTCCATCGGCTGGTGCATGGTCATCGGCTTGGTGGGCGCGTTCATGGGCCAGCTGGGCGATCTGAGCTTTTCCATTATCAAGCGCCAGTGCGGCATCAAGGACTATGGCCGTCTGCTGCCGGGCCACGGCGGCGTGCTGGATCGGTTTGACAGCGTCATCTTCGCCGCTCCGGTGGTGTGGATGATTGCAACGGCGGTTGGAATGTGAGAATAAAATGAGCAAGTGTATTTCTGTTTTGGGCAGCACCGGTTCTATAGGTCGGCAAACGCTGCAGGTGGCCCGGGAGCTGGGACTAAAAGGTGGCGGCTCTCACCGCCGGTAAACAAATTGATCTGCTGGAGCAGCAGGCACGGCGCTTTCGCCCGTGCCTTGTTGCCGTGTTTGAGGAGCCGGCGGCCCGGGCGCTGCGGGAGCGGCTGAAGGATTTGCCCATCCAGGTCATGAGCGGCATGGAGAGCCTTTTAGCGGCTGCGGAGCTGGCGGAGAGTGACACCGTGGTCACAGCGGTCATGGGCAGCGTAGGGCTGGAGCCCACCCTTGCGGCCATCCGCAGAAAAAAGCGCATCGCCCTGGCCAATAAGGAGACCTTGGTGTGCGCCGGGGAACTGGTGATGGCGGAGGCAAAGAAATACGGCGCGGAGATCGTCCCGGTGGATTCGAGAGCATTCCGCCATTTTTCAGAGCCTTCAGGGCTGCCGGGATCGGGGCGAGGTGAAGCGGCTTCTGCTCACCTGCTCCGGCGGGCCGTTTTTCGGCAAATCCTTTGCAGGAGCTTGAGAACATGACGGCGGTGAACGCCCTGAAGCACCCCAACTGGACCATGGGCGCAAAATCACCATCGACTCTGCTACCCTCATGAATAAGGGGCCTGGAAGTCATCGAGGCCATGCGGCTGTATGGCCTGCCCTTGGCCCAGGTGGACGTGGTGATCCACCGCCAGAGCATCGTCCACTCCCTGGTGGAGTACCGGGACGGGGCCATGATCGCCCAGCTGGGCACCCCGGATATGAAGCTGCCCATCCGCTACGCCCTGACCTATCCCCCACCGGGCCGCGACCCCGGATAAACCGCTGGACCTGCTTTCCTGCGGGCCCTGACCTTCAGCGCCCCGGATGAGGCGTTCCCCTGCCTGCGCATTGCTAAGGATTGCGCTGCCGCCGGGGGGCACCGCCTGCGCCATTATGAACGGAGCCAACGAGGTGGCCGTGGCGCAGTTCCTCCGGGGTGAGATCGGCTTCAACGACATCGCCCCGCCGGGTGGAGCGGGCCCTTTCCCGGGTAGCGGTGAAATATCAGCCGAGCCTTGGGGATATACTGGAAGCAGACCGGTTGGGCCGGGAGCTGCCCGGTAAAAAAGACGCCGCGGCGTCAGATGGGAGCGACTATGTCCACTGTTTTGTATATTTTGGTTGCACTGCTGGTGTTCGGCGTACTTATCGCCGTCCATGAGCTGGGGCATTTTCTGGCGGCAAAAAGCCTGTGGGGTGAAGGTGAACGAGTTCTCTATCGGCATGGGCCCCGCCATTTTCAAAAAGAAAAAGGGGAGACCTTGTATGCCCTGCGATGCTTGCCCTTCGGCGGATTCTGCGCCATGGAGGGGGAGGACGAGACCTCAGAGGATCCACGGGCCTGGAAAACCAGGGCTTTTGGGCGAAAGCTGCTGATCTTTGCCGCCGGGGCGCGATGAATTTCCTGGCGGGCCTGCTGATCATCCTGGTGCCTGTATGGCGGGGCAAAGGCATTTGTCACCCCGGTGATTGCCGACTTTGCCCAGGGCTGTCCCTTGGAGGGGACACTGTTAGCCGGCGACAAGGTCACCGCCATTGACGGCGAGCAGGATCTATGTCTACAGCGATGTGAGCCTGCTGCTGAATTTGCGAAGCAGAGCGGCGCCATGACCTGACGGTGCTCCGAAACGGCGAGAAGGTAGAGCTTACCAATGTCCCCATGGAGCTGCGGGGAGTATACCGACAAAAACGGCAAAATGCTTACCGGGCTATGGACTTGAATTTCCGTGAAGGAGGCCGGCATCGGCGACCGGATCAGCTACAGAGCTTTGAACAACGCCATAGACTTTGTACGCATGGTGCGCCTGTCGCTGCAGATGCTCGTCACCGGGGCAGGCCGGAGTTAAGGACCTCAGCGGGCCCGGTGGGCATTGTCTCCGTTATTACCGATGTGGGCAGAGCAGCAGCTCGGCCTCCGCCGCCGCGCGGAACATTGCGTATCTGGCGGCCATGATCGCCGTGAACCTGGCGGTGATGAACCTGCTGCCCCCGCCGGCTTTGGACGGGGGCAAAATCTTCTTCCTGGTCATCAACGCCCTGTGTATGCTGGTGATCCGCAAGCGCATCCCCCAGAAATTTGAGAGCTATGTCCACCTGGCGGGCTTTGCCTGCTGATGCTGCTGATGCTGGCGGTGACGTTTCAGGATGTGTGGAAAATTTTTCAATAACTGGCTAAAATTCCTTCGGAGGTTTTAGCCAAAACTTGCAGTCTGCTGCGCGCATAATTTTTTGCCGCAAGGCGGCAAAATTCCACACTGGCAGCCTTTTTGGGTATTTTTCCCCCACGCAAAATGATTTTTAATTTTTTTGCGGCGGGCAAAAAACTATTTTACTTTTGATTTGCGTTTTTTACGAGGGAGGAGCGTATGAGAATATGAGCAAGCAAATTCAGGTGGGCAGCGTGGCCGTGGGCGGCGGCGCAGCCGTGTCCATACAGTCCATGTGCAACACGCCCACCCAGGATGTAGAGTCCACGGTGAGCCAGATCCTCCGCCTGGAGAAGGCCGGGTGCGAGATCATCCGGGTGGCCGTGCCGGATCAGGATGCCGCCCGGGCCGTGGGAGAAATTAACGCCGCATCCACATTCCCCTGGTTTGCGACATCCATTTCGACTATAAGCTGGCTCTTTTTATGCGCAGAGCAGGGAGTGGATAAAATACGTATCAACCCGGGAACATCGGGTCAAAAGACCGGGTACGGGCTGTGGCGGACGCCTGCCGGGAGCGGGGCATCCCCATCCGCATCGGCGTCAACGGCGGGTCATTGGAAAAGGACCTGCTGGCCAAATACGGCGGCGTTACGGCGGAGGCGCTGGTGGAGAGCGCCCTGGGCCATGTGCGCCTTTTGAACGACTGTAATTTTGACGACATCTGCATCTCCGTCAAATGTTCGGATGTGCCGGTGAATATGCAGGCCTATCAGCTGCTCCGCCGGCGGACGGACTATCCCCTGCACCTGGGCGTCACCGAGGCAGGTACTCCCCCACTATGGGCGTTCTGAAGTCAGCCATGGGCATTGGGGGGCTTTTGTGCCTGGGCATCGGGGATACCGTCCGGGTGAGCCTGACGGCGGACCCGGCGGAGGAGGTGCGTGCGGCCAAGCAGATTTTATCTGCCGCCGGGGTGCGGCGCTTCGGACCCAACCTCATCTCCTGCCCCACCTGCGGCCGCACCAAGTACGACATGATCCCCATTGCCCGGGAGGTGGAGCGGCGGCTGGAGGGCTGCGAGAAAACATCACCGTGGCGGTGATGGGCTGCGTGGTCAACGGGCCCGGGGAGGCCGCCGCTGCCGATGTGGGCATCGCCGGGGAAAGGGCGAGGCCTGGTGTTCCCGCCGGGGCAAGATCCTGTATAAGGTCCCGGAGGACAAGCTGGTGGATGCACTGATGAACGAGATCGAGAAGCTGTAAGTATGGAGAAGTGGATTTTTAGACTTTTTTTTGGGAGCTTTTTGCCGCCTCATGACCTGCGGCCGCTGCTGGCGGACGCCAAGATCGTGTCGGGCGAGCTGGATCGGGGGAGCCGCACCCTGGAGGCGGAGGTGGAGAGCCGGGAGAACATGCCCGACGCCGCCGTGGCGGCTCTGGAGCAGCTGCTGCAGGAGCATTACGGATTCCGCCAGGTGCGGCTGCGGTTTGTGTCCGCCGCCGGGAAAAAAGAGTGCCGAGCAGGTGCTCTTTGGCAAGCCCATCAAGGGCAAGCCCGTCTCCATGGAGGGGCTGAACCCCAAAATGGGCGGCGTTGTGGTGGAGGGCAAGGTGTTTTTTGCCGATTGCCATGAGACCCGGCGCCCCGGGGTATGGGTGTTGACCTTTGACATGACGGATTACAAAAACTCTGTCACTGTCCGCAAATATATGCAGACCAAGGAGCTGGGTGGCCTGCAAAGCGCCATCGCCCCGGGGATGTGGCTGCGGGTCCAGGGCTTTATGGAGCTGACCCGGGACGGAAAGGACGTGCAGCTCAATCCCCAAAGCATCATGAAGATCGGCCATGAGGGCCGGAAGGATACGGCGAAGGAGAAGCGGGTGGAGCTGCACCTGCATACCCGCATGTCCAACATGGACGCCTTGACGGACCCGGCGGCGGTGATTAAGGAGGCCATTGCCTGGGGGCACCCGGCTATTGCCATCACTGACCACGGCGTGGTGCAGGCCTTTCCCGATGCCTGGCACACGGCCAAGGGAAAAATAAAAAATTCTCTATGGCGTGGAAGGGTATTTCATCAACAATCTGGACGATCGGGTGGCAGTTCACGGCCCGGCGGACCAGGATTTTGACGACGAGATCGTCTGCTTTGACATTGAGACCACGGGCCTGCAGGTGATGAAAGAGGCTATCACGGAGATCGGCGCGGTGGTGCTGAAAAATGGGAAATTACGGACCGATTCCAAACCTTTGTAAATCCCGGCCGCCGCCTGACACCGGAAATAATCGGCCTTACAGGCATCACCGACGCCATGCTCAGGACGCACCCCAGCTCAAGGAGGCCCTGGAGGCATTCCTGCAGTTTGTAAACGGGCGGCCTCTGGCGGCCCACAATGCGGAGTTTGACATCGGCTTCATCCGGGAGGGCTGCCGCCGGGTGGGGCCTGGATTTTTCGCCCACCTATGTGGACTCCCTGATTCTGGCCCAGAACCTGCTGCCGGAGCTGAATAAATTTAAGCTGGATATAGTGGCGGAGCATCTGGACCTGCCGTCCTTCAACCACCACCGTGCCTCGGATGATGCGGGCATGGTGGGCTATATGCTTATCCGTTTTTTTCGAGAAAATGCGCCGGGAGCTGGGCATCAATCGCCTGCAGGAGATCAACGGCAAAATGCTGGAGCTGCGGCCCCTGGGCAATAAGAACCATCGCCGGCCCAAGCACATTATTATTCTGGCTAAAAACAAGCTGGGGCTCAAGCACCTGTATCCAGCTGGTGTCGGCCTCCAACCTGAAATATTTCAAGCGCTTTCCCATCATCCCCAAGACGGAGCTGGCGGCCCACCGGGAGGGGCTCATCATCGGATCCGCCTGCGAGGCCGGGGAGCTGTTCCGGGCGGTGGTGGACCACAAGGACTGGGACGAGCTGAAGCGCATTGCCTCCTTTTACGACTATCTGGAGATCCAGCCCCTGTGCAACAACGCCTTCATGCTGCGCAACGGCGAGGCCCGGACGAAGAGGAGCTGCGGGACTTCAACCGCACCATTGTCCGCCTGGGCGCGGAGCTTAACAAGCCGTCTGCGCCACCGGGGATGTGCATTTTATGGAGCCGGAGGATGAAATTTACCGCCATGTGCTCCTGGCCAGCAAAAAAATTCCCCGACGCAGACAAGAGCCTGCCCATTTACTTTAAGACCACCGACGAGATGTTGGAGGAGTTTTCCTATCTGGGAGAGGAGACCGCCTACGATGTGGTGGTGAAGAATCCTCGAGGCATCGCAGATCTGGTGGAGGAAATTGAGCTCCTGCCCCGGGCCAGCTGTTCCCGCCCCGGCTGGAAAACTCCGAGCAGGAGCTTCACGACATGGTGTGGAACAAGTGCCACGAGCTCTACGGGGAGAACCCGCCCCAGCTGATCGTGGATCGGCTGAATGTGGAGCTGGGCAGCATCCTGGGCAAGCATACGATGTGGTGTATATGTCGGCCCAGAAGCTGGTGCAGCGGAGCCTGGAAAACGGATACCTGGTGGGCTCGGAGGGTCTGTGGGGTCATCGCTGGTTGCCTATATGGCGGGCATCACGGAGGTGAACTCTCTGCCGCCCCACTACCGCTGCCCCCGTGCAAGCACACGGAGTTCATCACCGACGGCAGCTATGGCTGCGGTGCGGATATGCCGGATAAAAGCTGCCCCGAGTGCGGGGAAAAAGCTGGTGAAGGACGGGTTTGACATCCCCTTTGAGACCTTTCTGGGCTACGGCGGCGGCAAGGTGCCGGATATCGACCTGAACTTTTCCGGGGAATACCAGGCCCGGGCCCACCGCCACGCGGTGAGAGATGTTCGGCGAGACACAGGTGTTTCGAGCCGGTACCATCGGCACTCTGGCAGAAAAGACTGCCTACGGCTTTGTGCGCAAGTACCTGGAGGAGCGGCAGATCACTGCCGGCAACGCGGAGATGAATCGCCTGACCTTGGGCTGCGTGGGGGTGCGGCGCACCACCGGCCAGCACCCCGGCGGTCTGGTGGTGGTGCCGGATGACATGGACGTGGAGGATTTCACCGCCGTGCAGCACCCGGCGGATGCCGAGGACGCCGAGACCATCACCACCCATTTTGAATACCACTGCATGGAGGATAACCTCCTGAAGCTGGACATGCTGGGCCACGATGACCCCACCATGATCCGCATGCTGGAGGATCTCACCGGGGTCAACGCCCGGGCCATCCCTCTGGACGACCCGGACACCATGAGCATTTTCACCTCCTCCAAGGTGCTGGGCTTTGAAAATGACGAGCTGCTTGGCCCCACCGGGGCCGTGGCCATCCCGGAGTTCAATACCCGTTTTACCCGGCAGATGCTCATAGATACCCAGCCCAAGGATTTTAACACCCTGGTGCGGCTTTCTGGCTTCTCCCACGGCACGGACGTGTGGCTGGGCAACGCCCGGGAGCTGATTGTGGGCGGTACGGCCTCGGTTCTGCAGACCGTGGGCTGCCGCGACGATATCATGCTCTACCTCATCTCCATGGGCCTGGACCCCAAAATGAGCTTCAAGATCATGGAGGCTGTGCGAAAGGGCAAGGTGAAAAAGGGCGGATTCCAGGAGGGCTGGGTGGAGGCCATGGAGGATCACCAGGTGCCGGAGTGGTACATCGAGTCTTCTGGCCAAGATCGGCTATCTTTTCCCCAAGGCCCACGCCGTGGCCTATGTGATGATGGCCTTCCGCATCGCCTGGTTCAAGGTGCATAAGCCCTTGGCCTTCTACGCCACCTTCTTCTCCATCCGGGCCAAGGCCTTTGACGCGGAGTTCTGCTGCGCCGGAAAGGAGGCTGTGGAGCGGAAGATCCACGAGATCGAGAATAACAAGGACGCCACCGCCGTGGAGCAGAACCTGATGGTCACTCTGGAGGTGTGCTACGAGTTCTATCTCCGGGGCTTCCACTTCAAAACCATCGATATTTACCACAGCGATGCAACGAGGTTCACCATCACCGAGGGCGGGCTGCTGCCGCCCCTGATCTCCGTCCACGGGCTGGGGGAGGCCGCCGCCCAGGACACGGTGGAAAAGCGCAGAGGCAAGACCTTCATCTCCGTGGAGGAGTTTTCCATGTGCTGCAATAAGCTGTCCAAGACGCATATCGAACAGCTGAAGGCCCTGGGGGCCTTTGCGGGCATGGCGGACACAAGCCAGGTGAATTTGTTTGACGGATTTTTAAAATAAAACAGGAAGGAGCCGTTCGATCGAACGGCTCCTTCCTGTTTTAAGCAAGTTTTATTCGTCGTAGATGCCCAAAATGACGATGCCTGCCACCACTAGGGCAATCATAAGATAGTGCTTCCAGGAGAGCTTTTCCTTCAGGAAAATACGGCTCCACACCACGGACAGTACGCAGTAGGCGGAGATGATAGGGGCTGCCAGGGCCACATGCTCCGTGTCCGCCAGGGCGTAGATATAGGCGAACTGGCCGGCGGTCTCGCACAGAGCGCCCAGGTACTTGGGCCCCTCCCGGAAGCTTAGGCACCAGCTTCTGCCTGCGGATGAGCACCACATACACAAAGCACGCAATACCCGCCGCCAGGAAGGTCAGCTCATAGGCGCAGTTGGCGCTATCCTCGTTCAGGGTCTCCAGCACCTTGCTGTCGGCGAAGGTGCCCAGGGCGTCCAGCACGCAGTAGAGAATGGGCAGCACCAGCGCCAGGGCGGACTTGGCGTACTTTATAGTTGCCGATCTCCTGGCGAGCCAGGCGCAGCTCGTCGTCCTCCCGGGCCTCCACAATGCCCAGCCCGATAACGCCCACACACACCAGGGCCATGGCTGCATACTGGGCCGGGGCCAGCAGGGCAGACCCGGTGATGATGCTCAGCACCGCCACCATTGCGCCGGAGGAGTTGCAAATGGGGACGAGATGGAAAGCTCAATGTAGCGAAGCCCCACGTATCCCAGGGTCATGGACAGAATATACAGCAGCGACACCGGCAGATAGGTGAGGATGATGGAGAAATTAATTTCCGTCCCGCCGATAAAGATTTCATAGGCTGCGTGCAGACCCATGACCACGCCCACAGCCATGACCATTTTCAGGTGGGCGTACTTGTCGTCTGCATCCCGACAGCCAATTTTAGAAAACAGATCCGATCCGCTCCAGAACAGCAAGCGCAATCACAGAAAACCAAAACCACATAGATGAAAATACCTCCTTATTATTTTATAGTTTAATGATTCCGGCGTCCGCCAGCTTTTGCATACTCAAAAGGATGCCCAGCTTGGCGTGGAACCAGGTGAGTCCGCCCCCCTGGAAATACACCGCGTAGGGCGGGCGGATGGGCCCATCGGCGGACAGCTCGATGGACGCCCCCTGCACGAAGGCTCCGGCGGCCATAATGACCTCCGACTCATACCCGGGCATAGCCCAGGGCTCCGGGGTCACATAGCTGTCCACGGCGGCGGCGGACTGGATACCCTTGCAGAAGGCCACCATGGCTTCCTTGCTGCCCAGCTCCACGGCCTGGATGATGTCGTGTCGACTCTCGGCGGAGCCGGGCACCACCCGGAAGCCCAGCTTTTCATAGCAGGCGGCGGCAAATACGGCGCTCTTCACCGCCGAGGCCACCACCGTGGGCGAGAGAAACAGCCCCTGGTAAAAGGCGGGCATCAGCCCCAGATTTGCGCCTACCTCCCTGCCCAAGGCCCGGGGCACTGAGACGGTAGGCACAGCGGTCCACGCATTCCCTGGTGCCGCAGATGTAGCCGCCGATGGGGGCCAGGCCGCCCCCGGGATTCTTAATGAGGCTCCCCCACGATCATGTCTGCTCCCAGGTCTGAGGGGCTCCTGGGTCTCCACAAACTTGCCGTAGCAGTTGTCTACCATGCACAGCACATCCGGCTTGCACTCCTTGCAGAAGGCGATCAGCTTCCCCAATTTGCTCCACGGAGAAGGTGGGCCTCGTAGCGTACCCCTTGGAGCGCTGGATGGTGATGAGCTTGGTTTTGTCCGTAATGGCCCGGCGGATGCCCCTCATAGTCAAAGGTGCCGTCAGGCAGCAGCTCCACCTCCCGGTAGCTCACGCCGTATTCCGCCAGGGAGCAGGGGGAGGGACGGATACCGATGACCTCCTCCAGTGTGTCGTAGGGCCGGCCCACAGGGCTTAAAAGCTCGTCTCCGGGCCGTAGATTGGCACTGAGGGCCACGGTGAGGGCATGGGTACCGCAGGTGATCTGGGGGCGCACCAGGGCTGCCTCCGTGTGGAAGCAATCGGCATAGACCCGCTCCAGATTATCCCGCCCCTCATCGTCGTAGCCGTAACCCGTGGTGGCGGCAAAATGGGTAGCGTTGACGCGGTTTTTCTGCATAGCGGCAAGCACCTTGCACTGGTTGTATCCGCCACGGCGTCGATCTTCCGGAATCGCTCCGTAAGACCCCGAGAGTCGCCTCGCCAAATTCATAAACGGCCTGGGAGACCCCCAACTGCCGATACATTTCGTTCATCATGTTTCGCTGTCCTCCGTGTTTTGCAGAATTTCCTGAGCCACCCGGTCCAGTACCTCCGGCCGGGAGACCACCAGACCCTGACTCTCACTGCCCAAAATCAGCAGCGTGTCTCCGGGGTGGATATTAAAAAAACCGGGCCTCCTTGGGGATCACGATCTGACCCCGGTCGCCCACCTTGGCGGTGCCAAACACCCGCCGGGTAGGGAGAGCGGCCCAAATATGCTTGCCCTGGGGCATGACCTCACCTCACAAAAATCATCTTTTTTTCATACTTGTATGACAGATGGCAGTATATCACACCCACCGGAAAATGCAAGCCCTTTCCGCGCAAAAAAAAGCCCCGTATTCCGCAGAATACGGGCTTTTTGTCCACTTCACCCAGCTTTTCCGGAAACTCCACCCCGTTCAGCCGCAGGATCATTCGCAGAGGATAGTCCCTGTCCAGGTAGTTCCGGCAATACCAATCAAAGGTAGCCTCCGGTAAATGCATAAGCTCCGGGGCCTCACAGCGGAACAGCTCAAAGGTTTTCTGATCCCCCGAGAGCAGGGCTGCCAGTACATCCAGCCTCTTTTCCTCCGCCAGGCGGTTTCAGACACGCATCCATGATAGAGGCGCAGGCCTGCTCATCCGGGGGCGAACTGCTCCTTGTTCCCAGCCAGTAAAGAAACTCGTTAGGGTCCAGATCCAGCTTGGTGGTGATTTGGCTCAGCTTGTAAAACTCCTGCCAGTCCTTCTGTTTCAGCACATCGATGAGGTACTGCACCAGCCCGTCATCCAAGGCGATACAATCCAAAAAACCTCAAAGGCGTGCTTGCCTGCGTCTGGATCCGGCTCCTTCTGTACAGGCTCCTCCGCCTGCTCCTCCCGGGCCTGGCTGGCCAGGACCCGGGCGGCGGAGAGCGCATCGTCCATAGAGAAACTGTCGTAAGCCGCCTGGGGGATTTCGTCTCCCGCTGCGGCGGCACAGGCGCGCGCACAAAGGCGGGGGGATGCCCATAGCGCCGATCTGCCGCTGCAGCTCCATAGCCCGATGCATTTCATCGTTTTCCGTAAGTGTGATACCCTCCGGGGCGGTTAGGGAGCCCTCGCAGATTTGCGTCATATATTGCAGGTAATATTCAAACAGTCTCATAGTATATCCTCGCTTTCCATCCAAAACTTTACCACACCAGGCGGGGGAATTGCAAGACGCCTGCAAATATGGTAAGATGGCCCAAAGGAGGGGAAAAGCCCATGCAGGAATATTACGCCGCGCCCATGGAGGGCCTCACCGGCTGGCGCTGGCGGCAGGTGCAATCGGAGCTGTTCGGCGGCGCGGACCGCTACTACACGCCCTTTCTCTCGCCCAATGCCAATTTCGAGTTTCAGACCAAGGAGCTGCAGGAGATTGACCCGGAGCATAACCGGGACCTTTTTGTGGTGCCGCAAATCCTTACCAATCGGCCGGAATACTTCGTTTGGGCGGCTAAAGAGTGCCAGAGTCGGGGGCTACAGCGAGGTGAATCTGAACCTGGGCTGCCCCTCCGGCACGGTAACGGCGAAAAAATAAGGGGGGGTCTGGCTTGCTGCGGGAAAAGGACATCCTGCGAGCACTTCTGGACGGCATATTCGATGCCCTTCCGGACCTGAAAATCTCCGTCAAGACACGCATCGGCTGGGACGATCCCAACCAGTGGCCGCTCTTGCTGGCCCTGCTGAACGACTATCCCATCACCCTGCTTATTATTCATCCCCGGGTGCGAACGGAGTTTTACAAGGGAGAGTCCACCGGGACGCCTTTGCCTGGGCGCAGGCGAACACCGGCCTGCCTCTGTGCTATAACGGCGACCTGCTGACCCCGGCGGATGTATCTGCCGCTCCCAACGTGCCCTTGATGTTTGGACGGGGCCTCCAGGCGGACCCGTCCCTGCTGCGCCGTCTCCGAGGCGGAGAGAGGGGCCAGTGCGGCCGAGCTGCAGGCCTTCCACGATGCCATCTATACCGCCTATCGCCGGGATTACTCCGGCGATGTGCCTGTGCTGCACCGGATGAGAGAGATGTGGAATTACCTGGCCGGCAGCTCTCGGAACACGGAGCCTCTGCTGCGCGCCGTCCGCAAGGCCCGCACCTGCGCGGCCTATGAGCAGGCGGTCCGGCCGTTCTTTGCCCGGGCGGAGATGATAAGAGAATGAAAGCTGCCCTTCCGGATACGCTCCGAAAGGGCAGCTCTTTTTGCAGTTCAGTTCAGCACAAATACGGTGCAGTTGCGGCGGCCGAAGCGGCAGGCCTGGTCGTATTCATCAAACCAAAGGTCCAGCTTGTAGCCCTTGATACTGGTGCCGCAATCGGCGGCGGTGGCCATGCCGTGCCAGGTCAGGTACCCATCGTCTGTGTAGATATAGAACCGTGTGCCGTAGGGGAACACGGAGGGATCCACAGCAATGTTGCCATACTGAGTGGGCCGGCCGGAAGCCGTCCGGCCGTGGATGGCGTAGGCACTGGCATTGCACGTCACCTGGGAGGAGAAGGTCATGGGTGTCACCGGAGGCAAAAGCAGATACCCGCTGCCGTCATCGTTGCGATAAACGGACACCAGCTCGTCACCGTCGGCCACGGAATCCACCAACGTACCGTATTCTACCACTTGGGTGACGGAATTGTCCTCGGTGGTGGAGATAAACTCTGTCCTTTCCAGCTTACCCTTGACATAAAACATCCATGTAGGTTTGGGTCACAGTGCCGGGCACACCGGGGGTGATGATCTCCTCCGTGCCTTTTTGCCATCAGAGGATCGGCAATCCGCCCTCGGCAAAGTCTGTCTGCACCTGCACGTTGCGCAGGCGAGTGTACTGGCGGCATACAGTGATGCTGGGGGTATCAGCGGTGAGGTCCACCACCACCATCTCATCGTCTGCCACCTTCACATGGCTGCGGCGCAGCAGATTGGCCACAGTCTCGTGGCGGGTGGTGACAACACCGGTGTCTGCGGTGTCATCCTCTGCGGAGCCGCTTAAAGAGGCGGACAGCAGCTTTGTCTCGGGTCCGGAGCTTTTCGCGGCGGCGGAGGTCCCTCCCCACGGCGGCGAGCTGCACTTCCTGCCCTTTGGGCAGAATGAGCTGCACATCTGCGGCACCGGCGTTATTGGAGCCGGTGTGTAGAGCGCTTCGCTTTGGTAGTCCAGATCAGAGTCTGCGGTGACGGTATAGGTTTCCTGATCGTCAATGAGCAGGTACACATCCCCGTCTACCGGAGCGGGACCCATACAGATGCAAATCACCAGGCCCAGCAGCGTCAGCGGGGCCAAGAAGGTGAGCAGGCGCCGGCGTTTGAGCGGCCCATCCCGCAGAGTGCCCAGGCGCTTCAGAATCGTTTGATCATACAGTGTTTCCTCCATTGCGCCGGCTTTTCAGGCCGGGCCGGAGGCTCCTTTCGGTAGTTTCATTGGGAGACATCCCTTGAAAAGTTAAAGGAATGATGCCTATTTGTAATCAAAATGTAACATTTGTAACAAAACTGAATTTGACAGGAGTATATCACCTTTTTACGATGTGTCAAGTTTTTCCGGAAAGGGGCGGATTTATGCACCCTTTGCCAAGGGAAAAATGGAAGGATCGAAAACGAAACGGAAACAAAATTGTTACAAACTCGGCGACGAAAAAGTCGTGGATTCGGTGTTGCCTCATGGGGAAAAGTTTCGGTATAATGGAATCGGTATTTTTGAAGCAAGGAGGGAGCGCTGTGCGTCCTGTATATATCCCCGTGGGCCATATCGTCAACGCCCACGGCATCAAAGGCGAGGTCAAGCTGAACCCGGAGGGCTTCACCCCGGAGTTTGTGGCGGAGTTTGATACGCTTTTATATAAATGGGGAGCCCGTGCGGGTGAAAAGCCGCCGGGGTCCACAAGTCCACGGTGCTTCTGACTCTGCCCGGGGTAGAGGGATATGAACGCCGCCCTGGCGCTGAAGGGTCGGGAGGTCTCCATCCGGCGGGAGGATGCGCATCTCCCGGAGGGCGAGTATTTTGACGCCGAGCTGGTGGGGCGCTATGGTTTTGGATGACGCCACCGGAGAGGAGCTGGGAAGGATCCGCCGGGTGCTGCACTATCCCGCCCACAAGGTCTACGAGGTCCGGGGCAGCCGGGAATATCTTATCCCAGCGGTGCCGGGGTGTTCATTACGTCCGTGGATCCGGACGGCGGCGTTATGCGTATCCACATGATGAAAGGATTGGCCACCGATGAGAATTGATATTATGACCCTCTTTCCCGATGCCATCGATGGCCATGATGGGCCAATCCATCATCGGCCGGGCCCGGGACCGGGGGCTATATCCGGCTCTCACCCATCAGATCCGGGAATATACTACCAATAAGCAGATGCAGGTGGACGACTACCCCTACGGCGGCGGTCGGGGGGGCGGTGATGCAGGCGGATCCCCTGTACCGCTGCTGGGGAGCATATCTGCCGGGAGGTGGGGCAGCGGCCCCACACCATCTACCTGTCTCCCTGCGGCCGGACCTTCACCCAGGAGGTAGCCAAGGAACTGAAGGCGGCTCACGAGAACATCGTCCTGGTCTGCGGACACTATGAGGGGGTGGACCAACGGTTTATCGACGAGTGTGTGGATGAGGAGCTGAGCATGGGCGACTTTGTCCTCACCGGCGGGGAGATCCCGCCATGGACTGTGGCGGATTGCCTGTTCCGCATGGAGGAGGGGGGTGCTGCCCGAGGAGAGAGCTGCTACCGACGAGCCACTGGAACGGGCTTTTGGGTATCCCCAGTATTCCCGGCCGGAGGAGTCGGCACGGGCGCAAGGTGCCCGCCATCCTCCTCAGCGGCAACCATGGCGGCGTGGATGATTGGCGCCGAAAGGAGAGCTACAAGCGTACCATGGCCCGGCGGCCGGACCTTTCCGGTTCGATGAGAGCGCCGTAAAGACCAAGCACGATAAAAAAGATCCTTCAGCAGGCCAAGGACGAATTCACCGCCGAACAGGAACAAAAGAATAATATGTGTTGCAAAGAACGGCAGGGATGCTCCATCGCGTCTCTGCCGTTTTCGCTGCCCACCGCCTAAGCTCAGCACAGCGTATCCGCAGGGGCCGATGCCTGTATCGGCATTCATAAATGCGCAGGGCGGAGTGCCCTCATCCCCCGCTTCGTTAACTACCGCGCCCCTTGCTAAAGCCCCTGCCATTGCGCACGGTGGCTGTGGGGAACGAACCGAGCGCTGTCAGTGGCAGAATAAGCGAGGTGAGCGAGTGACTGCGGTCAAAATTTCAAGCGCCCGTCGTAGGCGGCGCGCAGAAATTTTGGGCACCGCAACAGGGGCATCCACATTCCACACCCCTCAAAAAAATCCCGGCTATCCCCCCAAATTTCTCTTGACTTTTTCGGGGAAATGGGTATCATTAGCAATGTTGTAAAGCTGATTTACTTTACAGGAGGAGGGCGGACCGTGAAAACCAGACCTACCGCATGACCATGCTGCTCGATTTTACGGCGAGATCCTGACCCCGCGGCAGCGGGAGTTCTTTGACCTGTACTATAACGAGGACCTGAGCCTGGCGGAGATCGCGGAGAATACGGCATCAGCCGCCAGGGCGTGCGGGATGCCATTGTCCGGGCGGAGACCGCGATAAACGAGCTGGAGGACAAGACGGGTCTTCTCAAGCGCTTTATGCGCCTGCGGGGAAAAGATCGACGCCATTGAAGCTGCGGCAGCGGAGATTCAAAAGCTCAACTACCGGCAGTACGATAATCCGGAGCTGGAGCGTTTGGCGGGGGAAATCCGCACCTGCGCCGCCGCACTGAAGGAGTAAAGCTATGGCCTTTGAGGGACTAAGTGAAAAACTGAATGAAACCTTTAAGCGCCTGCGGGGCAAGGGCCGGCTCACGGAGAGTGATGTCAAGGCCGGCCTGCGGGAGGTGCGCCTGGCGCTGCTGGAGGCGGATGTCAGCTACAAGGTGGTCAAGGATTTCATTGCCAGGGTCACTGAGCGCTGCGTGGCAGCGACGTGCTGGAGAGCCTGACCCCTGCCCAGCAGATCGTGAAGATCGTGAACCAGGAGCTTACCGAGCTCATGGGCGCAGCAACGCCCGTAAAACCGTCTAAAGGGACCTACGGTGGTGATGATGGTGGGCCTGCAGGGTGCCGGTAAAACCACCAACGGCGCGAAGCTGGCGGGCCTCATGCGCCGCCAGTACGGCAAGCGCCCCCTGCTGGTGGCCTGCGACGTATACCGTCCCGCTGCCATCAAGCAGCTGCAGGTGGTGGGCCAGCAGCTGGACATTCCCGTTTTTGAGATGGGCCAGGGCGACCCGGTGAACATCGCCCGGGAGGCGCTGAAATACGCCTCGGACCACGGAAATGACATTGTATTTCTGGATACCGCAGGCCGCTCTGCATTGATGAACAGCTCATGGACGAGCTGAAGAATATCAAGGAAAATATCCATCCCATGAAATCCTCCTGGTAGTGATGCCATGACCGGCCAGGACGCCGTTAACGCTGCCACCGCCTTCGACGAGGCCCTGGGCATCGACGGTGCTGCTGACCAAGCTGGACGGCGACGCAAGAGGCGGCGCGGCCCTCTCCATTCGGGCCGCCACCGGAAAGCCCATCAAGTTCGTGGGTACCGGCGAGAAGCTGGACATGATCGAGCTGTTTCATCCGGAGCGCATGGCCTCTCGCATTTTGGGCATGGGCGACATGCTTACCTTCATCGAGAAGGCCGAGCAGCAGTATGACGAGAAGCAGGCCAAAAAGCTTGAGGAGAAGCTGCGGAAAAACCGCCTGACCCTTTCGGATTATCTGGATCAGCTGGAACAGCTGCAAAAAATGGGTGATCTGAGCCAGATTGCCTCCATGCTCCCCGGCAACCTGGGCAAGAGCTTCGATGCCAGCCAGATCGATGAAAAGCAGATGGCCCATAACAAGGCCATCATTCAATCCATGACGATGAAGGAGCGGGAAAATCCCCAGATCCTCAATGCTTCCCGCAAGCGGCGCATTGCCGCCGGCTGCGGCCTGGAGGTGGTGGATGTAAACCGTCTGCTGAAGGCATTTGAGGCCATGCAGCAGATGACCAAGGCTATGACCAAGGGCAAAATGCGGGGCATGGGCAGCCTGATGGGCGGCATGGGCGGCGGCTTCGGCGGCGGCAGCATGCGCAGCTTCGGCCGGAAAAAGAGACTAAAGTAAGATCAAAAAAGCTCTGCAGAGCTCGCGCCCGCAGACTGCAATCCTTTTGGCAGAAAATTCCGCAGGAATGTTCGCCAGCTACAGAAAAACAGAAATAAGTGCTGCTGCATTTATCCATAAAAATTCATTTTATTTTTGGAGGAAAGTTAACCATGGTTAAGATCAGATTGAGAAGAATGGGCGCCAAGAAGGCTCCCTTACTACCGCGTTGTGGTGGCCGATTCCCGTTATCCCCGCGATGGCCGGTTCATCGAGGAGATCGGCACCTACAATCCCTGCGTGTCCCCCGCCGAGATCAGCATTGACGCTGACCGCGCCCGTGAGTGGATCAAGACCGGCGCACAGCCCACCGACACCGTTCGCGCTCTGCTGAAGAAGGTCGACGTCCTTTAATTTGAGGGTATGGCCATGAAGGAATTGCTGCTCTATATCGCCAGGAGCCTGGTGGACCATCCGGAGCAAGTTACGGTGACGGAGGTTGGCGAGGCGGAGGATCTGACGCTGGAGCTGCGTGTGGCACCCGAGGATATGGGAAAGGTGATCGGCCGTCAGGGCCGTATTGCCAAGGAGATCCGCACGGTCGTGCGGTCTTATGCCCAGCGCACCGGCGTGAAGGTTTCGGTCGATATCGTTGATTGATAAAAAGGCTCCGGAAGGGTTTCCGGGGCCTCTTTATTATTGTCGGAAAAATCCATCATAGTCATTCCGAGGAGCAAAGCGACGTGGGGATCCGTAACTTTTTATGAATATGCATCCTGCAAAAAGAGAGAAAAATCTGCACATAAGGAACGGATTGCCGCAACCAGTCTGCGGACTGGTCTCGCAATGACATTTTTTGAGAGCCTGGGACGCCGGAATCTCTGTTTTTATATGCCTGCCGTCCCGGGGAGGCTGCGGGCAAGTGAGGAGAGATTTTCTCCTGTACACACTTTCTGACAAATTTTGCCCCATGGTGTACTCTTGCTATAGACAATTTGATATAGCTTTGTATCTACATTGCGGACTCTTGATGGGAGGAAGCCTTATGCTGTCTATGGAAATGCTGCTGGATGCCCAGCGTATCCTTGACCCGGTAATCAACCATACCCCCGTAGTCTCCACGAAAGACATTGTCCCGGATTGTGATTTTTATCTGAAGGCGGACTGCCTGCAAAAAACCGGCGCGTTCAAGCTTCGGGGCGCGTACTACAAGATCGCCACCCTCTCCGACGAGGAGAAGGAACGGGGCGTCATCGCCTGCTCCGCCGGCAATCATGCCCAGGGCGTTGCCTTTGCCGCCCGGGATATGGGAATCCCGGCCACCATCTGCATCCCGGAGGGCGCGCCCATCTCCAAGATCGAGGCCACCCGCAGCTACGGCGCCCATGTGGTGCTGGTGCCCGGCGTGTACGACGACGCCTATAGGGAGGCTGTCCGTCTGCGAGACGAGAAACGCCTCACATTTATCCATCCCTTCAATGACTATCGTGTCATGGCCGGCCAGGGCACCATTGCCTTGAGCTGCACCGGCAGCTCCCGGATTGCGACATTTTTCTGGTGCCTATCGGCGGCGGCGGGCTTCATTGCCGGCGTGGCTTATGCCATCAAGCACCTGATGCCCCGGTGCAAGGTCATCGGCGTGCAGGCGGCAGGCGCCGCCAGCATGGTGGATTCTATTCACGCCAATAAGATTCTCACCCTGCCCTCTGTCCACACCATTGCCGACGGTATTCAGGTCAAAACCCCGGCGACCTGACCTTTGACCTGGTGCGCCAGTATGTGGACGATGTAGTCACGGTGAAGGAGGGCGAGATTGCAAGTGCCATTCTTACGATCCTGGAAAAGCAGAAGCTGGTGGCCGAGGGCGCAGGCGCCGTAGGTATCGCCGCCGCCATGTATGGCAAGGTAGATATAAAGGGAAAAGGTCTGCGCTCTGCTGTCCGGCGGCAATGTGGACGTGACCATGCTGGAGCGCATCCTGACCCGGGGCCTTGCCAAGGAGGGGCGGACAGTGAGCTTCTCCACGGTGCTGCCGGATCGGCCCCCATGCGCTGACCCGCTTTTTGAATATTATCTCCCAGACCGGCGCTAACGTGCTGGACATCCACCACGAGCGCCGCAATACCAGCACTGACATTGGCTCCTGCATCGTGAGCATGTCCCTGAGACCCGCGATGCCCAGCATATTAAGGAAATCTATGACAAGCTGCAAACCAGCGGCTACGAAATCGACGAGTAAAGGAGAACAGATTATGAAAAAAGAATATTATTGCCACCGCCAATGCTCCTGCCGCCATCGGCCCCTATTCCCAGGCCATCGATTGCGGCAGCTTCATCGTCACCTCTGGCCAGATCCCCATTGACCTGCCACCGGCAACCTGGTGGAGGGCGGTATCACCGCCCAGACCCGCCAATCCCTGACCAATGTAAAGGCTGTTGTGGAGGCGGCAGGCTTAACCATGGATCATGTGGCTAAGACCACCGTGTTTCTGCAGAATATCGGCTGACTTTGCTGCCATGAACGCCGTGTATGCCGAGTTTTCACCGAGGGCAACTATCCCCGCAGCGCCGTGGAGGTAGGTGCCCTGCCCAAGGGCGCACTGGTGGAGATCGAGACCATCTGCATTAAGTAACCGCTATAAAATAATCTCCCGGATTTGGCCTGTTGAACGGATCGCACCCGGGCAATAGGTGCATTGCATAAAACCTGCCGGCAGCTGAAGCTGCCGGCAGGTTTCTTTCATTTGCTCGCAGCGGGCTGCCGGACCGGGCGGACGATTTCGCACCCATCTACAAGCAGCACCGTCAGCCCGATGTATACGGCACAGGCCAGGGCCAAAAAAAGTGCAGAAACGGTACACAGGATCTGCAGGGCTCGGTGGCTGCGAAGATATTTCGGGCCGAAACGATCCCGGCCAGGGCCAGCAGCATGATGACTGCGGCAAGCCATGTGGGCATACCGCCGGCCTCCTTATTACATGGGACGGAACACGTCGGCAATCACAGAATCCCGGCGGATCATGAATGGCAACAAATGGCGGCTGTTCTGTCTGGATTTCAGCAGCTTCATTTCAATTCATCTGTATGCGGGGGTTTTCTGGTTCTCCAAATATTTCACACCGGTTCCAGAGGCTATGGCGATTTCTCTTGTTCTTCTGCTGACAATTCC
>VOFC01004337.1_pt1 | contig 36872 bp, 53 predicted proteins | sample 5384161 | NCBI WGS metagenome assembly VOFC01 (sample SAMN12384722, study PRJNA508395) | human gut metagenome | isolation source: healthy gut B | host: Homo sapiens | reverse complement strand
TGAACTATCTTGGCTATAGGAAACGCTGGGCATTGCGCTTGTTGCTGCGGCTATCTGCATGGCTTGCGCCGCGCTGATCTGCAAGGCAGCGAAGAAGAAAAACTCGGCAAAAAGGTGTTGGCGGTCATAGGGACTGCGGCATTTGTGGGCGCGATTCTATCGGTTATTCTGATTGCCCGGACACCGATGCCGCTTTGATAAGACAAGGAGGCTTTTGCTATGGATAAGGGAAGATATTCGATCATATTCAGCAGCTTGACCGGTAACACGAGGCAAACTCGCCGAGACAATTTGCGCAGTGCTTCCGGCAGAAGACTGTGACTATTTCGGTGCGCCGGAAACGGCGGAATTGCACTCCGAAATGCTCTATGTCGGCTTTTGGACGGATAAAGGCAATGCGGACAGTGCCGCCTTGGGGCTGCTGTCAAAGCTGAGAAACAAAAAGATTTTTCTGTTCGGGACGGCGGGCTTCGGCGGCAGTGCGGCATATTTCCAGAAGATCCTTGATCACGTCAAGCAGTCTGTTGACCCAAGCAATACTGTGGTCGGAGAATATATGTGTCAGGGGAAAATGCCGCAGTCTGTACGGGATCGCTATATGAAAATGAAGGCACAGCCGGAGCATCCGGCAAATATTGATGCGTTGATTGAAAACTTTGACCGTGCGCTTTCCCATCCGGATGAGGACGATTTAGAAAGACTTAGAAAAATCATTTTGGGGTGACAGCTTTGACAGGAGAAATAGAAAAATGGTTGTACTTACCGAGCAGATAGAGATTCCGGCTTTCTATGAGAAAATGGAGGCATGGGCTGCTAACTTTGAGGAAGAGTTTGTGAAATGCTCCACAGCTGCTTTGCGGAACAGGAATTATCTTGTACTTGAGAGCGCTGTGTGGTACTATATGCTGGTATTGTTCACGATGGGAGAAATTATATGTTCTTTACGACGGATGAGGTAGCACTTATTGACGGCCTTATCGCCACCTACTTTGCTGCAGATTCCGTATCTGAAAGTGTGCGGGTTCGATATTATGAAACGCATCAACACCTCCAAGACAACCGAACCGATTATGTGGATTTGAGGAACATAAAGGATGCCCTTTTCTTTTTGGCTCCGTTATTTCATGGGAGTATCAATTTGAAAAGGATATTTGGTCAGTCATTGCAAAGACGCAGAGATTATTAAAAGAGAGCAGCCCTGTTGCAGAGTAAACTGCAGCAGGGCTGTTTCTTTTTCTTCCTATCTTCCTGCATAGTCAATCGTTGGAAGATTTTTATCCCGTTAGGGTGGTCAAAAGGCTCTCTTTTTCTACATTTATTCTGAAGAGCTCTTTAGTTTATGTAGAAGGAGGTCTACATGCTGAATTCGAAGTCTGGGAATATTCAGACAGGGCATATGCAATGGAAAACGCACATAGAGTTAAGCATCAAACGCTCTGGAAAGGAGGGCAACAATGGAAGTATTTCTAATCTATCCCAAGTCAGAGCAAGCACAAAAGGAACTTGCCCATGAACTTGCAAAATTTCATGCAGAGCAGGCACTGAAGAACATCTTGAAGTTGCCCTGTTCCACGGAGCAAAAGTTAGAGCTGGTAGATGCAGTAGTGAAGCATTTGAAAGAACAAGCATAATAAATCCACAGGGTTCTCATGAACGCTGACCTGATAGAAAACCGAGCAGACTGATTATCAAGACCAGTCTGCTCGGTTATCTTCTGTATACGACAGTCACGCAGTACATTCTCATCGCAGTTAAGAGCATTTACCCTCTATTTGAAGTACTTCTCCCAAGTGGATTTGAAAAGTTGTTTTCTGTTCTGCTCCCATTGTTTGAGGTTGCAAAGGCTGATGCCTAGCCTATCAGCATACTCTCTTTGCGTTAGGCCAAGCTTCATTCGAATTGCCTTGATCTGCTTACCCTGGCCGTTTCTCAGAAAGAGATTGTAGTCATCCAGAAGTCTTTCGACTGGAACCTCGAAAAGCTGCGCGATTTTCTCCATGTGCTTCGGAGAGTAAAAGTCCTTTCCATATTCTTCATAATGAATATAAGTACTTCGGTACATACCGGCGTAGTCAGCTACGTCTCTCTGCCGCAAGCCTTTCTGGTATCGAAGCCAGCGGAGCTTGTCCGCTGTTTCAGTGATTTTGGAGAAGTCCGAGAACTGCAGATTGAACTTTTCTGCATCCTGAAACTTGTGCGGCAGTATCACCGGAAATTGAAGAATTTGTAGCGGGGCTACTTTTACTGAACCTGATATATTGGAAATCAGAATGTAGCAGCGGACTTCCACTTGCGCCAGCAGGCGCCATTTTGCACCAAAAGGTGCCTGTTTTGCTACTTCATCCTCCGATAGTTCCGCTATGTGAGGATAGTATTTTCAATACATCTTGCCGCATAGGTCGCCAGACGCGCTCCTTTTGCCGGGTCAAAACTGGTGATACCCTTGATGAGTCCGATGGTCCCGATAGAGATCAGGTCGTCTGATCGACACTTTGGGCATAGTATTTCTTTACGATGTGCGCGACCAGACGCAGATTGTGTTCGATCAGTGTGTTCCGGGCTTCCGGGTCGCCCTGAGCCAGACGATCCAGACATTCCCGCTCCTCCGCGGCGGACAATGGCCGCGGAAACGAGCTGCCCCGTTCCAGACGTAGAGAAAAAAGAAGCGTATTGGCCAGCAGCATCAGCGCGGTAGAGATCATACGCACCACCTCCTGTTCACCTTTATGTGAAAGGGGAAGTCCTTATGCCATGCGAACAGGCGCTGCCGCCAAATCGGGCAGACGGGGGTACATAGCGAAGAACTAAAAATTCAAGGCAGCTCCCGCAAAGGAGCTGCCTTTTTTCCCCGCAAAGCAAAACCTGTGTTACAGCTTCATGATATAACACAGGGCATAGTAGGGAGGGCGGTTATCATGGGTGGAGCCGTCTTTCTCATAAGCCCAAAGATCTTCCACCCAGCTGCCGCCGGTATGGTTGAACTGCTTCAGCGTTTCGCTGGCTGCGCCGCCGGTATCGCCTACGGCGTAGCTGCCGCCTGCACCCACCAGAAACCGCCCCCGCAGATCCGGGTGCCGTTGCTACCGTTGCACAAGGCCCAGCCAGCGGGCAGTGCGTCCGCTGCGCCGCTCCACAGGCAAATAAGACCTGCGGGAATGACGGCGGCAATGGCATCGTCGATTTTCAGATTGTCCGCATTGAACTCCTCCATTAAGATTCGGTCGCTTTTGACCCATTGGTTCAGCTGATAATTGGCTGTTTTCTGCGTTGACATATGGATCCCTCCTGTATTCCCGAAATAAACGCTGCGCGTTTATTTATCCCCTCCCGGCGGCTGCCTGCGGCATGGTTTGATGCACCGCTTTCCGCTTGCTTGCAAAAATTTCGTTGTATGCTATACTGATAAAGAACAGACCTGCCAGATGCGTTTGCCCTTGTCAGCCGACGGCATCATTGGGAAACCGAAACTTTCCAGCCATAAACCCCGCCCCGCAGTACAGACTATTGTCGAGGGGAGGTCTGCGGCATGGAAAGCCCTTCGTTCTGGACGCTGTTTCTGGACACCGGGGATCCGATGGCCTATCTGCTGTTCCGCTCCGGGGAAACCGGGGACTGATTTTCGGAGACGGCGCGTCTCCGTACATAGGTGGTGAGAGCATGGCTGCCGGGCCGTACCTTGTGACCCGTGGGATCGTCCTGCGGGACACCGACACACGGGATGCCGATAAGATCCTGACCCTCCTGACGGCAGAGCAGGGGAAAATCGCCGTCATCGCCCGCGGTGCCCGCCGCAAGGGCTGCAAATTTGCCGCCTGCGCCCAGCCGCTGGCCTATTCCGGAGTGGACGCTCCACAAAAAGGGCAGTGGTATTATGCCAATGAAGGCTCCACCATCGAGCTGTTCAACGGCCTGCGGTCGGAACTGGACGCCATGGCGCTTGGGTTCTATCTGGCGGAGCTGACGGAGGGCGTCATCACGGAGGAATCCCCACAGCAGGAGCTGCTGAGCCTTCTGCTGAACGGCCTGTATGCTATTTCCACTTTACACAAGCCCCTGCCGCTGGTGAAGGCGGCCTTTGAGTGCCGGCTGCTGTGTCTGGCGGGTTACGAGCCGCTGGCGGATGCCTGCGCCTACTGCGGCAGGCCGGAGCCGGAGCAGCCCTGCTTTGACGTACTGCAAGGGGTGCTTCATTGCAGAGGCTGCGGAGAACGGGGCGGGCAGTCTTTTCCCCTGTGCCGGGACTCGCTGGCCGCTTTGCGGCACATTGTTTACGGCGACCCCAAGCGGCTGTACTCCTTTACGCTGGGGGCGGATGCCCAGAAGCGGCTGTCCGCCGCTGCCGAGGCCTTCGTTTCCGCCCAGTTGGGCGGGGGTTCAAAACGCTGGATTTTTATAAGAGCGTGCGCTGTATGGTGTCAAAATAGGATACAAAATGTAATATACACAACCTTCAATACATTTAGGAGCGAACATGAGCGAATTATTTGACAAATCCATCCGGACGCTGGAGCTGCCCCGTGTGCTGAAGCTGCTGGCAGATCAGGCCGTCAGCCCGGAAGCCAAGGAGCTGGCGCTGGCTGTCCGGCCGGAAACGGACTATGAGGATGTGCTGCGCCTGCTGGATCAGACGGACGGCGCACGAACCATGAGCGCCGTTCACGGCGCGCCGGGCTTTTCCGGCGTGAAGCCCATCCGGGAGCTGCTGGATCGTGCCGACCGGGGCGGCAGCCTCAGTATTTCAGAGCTGATCCGTGTAGGGGGATCTCCTTTACGCCGCTCGCCGTGCCAAGGAATATTTCAATATGGATGCCATGGAGCCGACAGCCATCGACCAGATCTTCCTGTCCATTCACGGCAACCGCTTTCTGGAGGACAAGATCCGCCGCTGCATTGCCGACGAGAACACGGTGGCGGACGCCGCCAGCCCCGAACTGGCGGATATCCGCCGCCATATGCGGGCGGCGCTGGCTAAGAGCCGCCAGATCCTGCAAAAGATCATTTCCTCCCCCAGCTATTCCAAGGTTTTGCAGGATAACATCATCACCCAGCGGGACGGCCGTTTCGTGGTGCCGGTCAAGGCCGATCAGAAGGGCAACCTGCCGGGGCTGGTGCATGACGTGTCCTCCACCGGCGCTACGGTTTTCGTGGAGCCAATGGGCGTGGTGCAGGCCAACAACGAATATGCCGAATTGCAGGCCAGGGAGCAGGCGGAGATTGACCGGATTCTGACAGAGCTGTCCGCCGACGCGGCGGCCCACCGGGGGGACATCCAGTGGGATCACGACGCGCTGGTGCAGCTGGATCTGATTTTCGCCAGAGCGGAGCTGGGCGACCAGATGGATGCCATCCGCCCTCAGGTGCGGCGGGACGGGGCCATCCGCCTGCGGAAAGCCCGGCATCCGCTGCTGGACAAAAAGACGGCGGTCCCCATTGACATTGAGCTGGGGGGTGCGTTCGATACGCTGGTCATTACCGGCCCCAATACCGGCGGCAAGACGGTTTCCCTGAAAACGCTGGGGCTGCTGACCCTGATGACCCAGTGCGGCCTGCACATCCCGGCCGGCGACCGCAGCGAGGTGTCCGTTTATGAACGGGTTCTGGCGGACATCGGCGACGAGCAGAGCATTGAGCAGAGTCTGTCCACTTTCTCCGCCCACATGAAAACCATCGTGTCCATTTTACAGGAGGCGGATCGGGACAGCCTGATTCTCTTTGACGAACTGGGTGCCGGTACAGACCCCATTGAGGGCGCGGCACTGGCCATCGCCATCATCCAACACGTCCGGGCACTGGGGGCGAAATCCGCCGCCACCACCCACTATGCGGAGCTGAAAACCTTTGCCATGACCACCGCCGGTGGTGGAAAACGCCTCCTGCGAGTTTAACGTGGAGACGCTGAGCCCTACCTACCGGCTGCTGATCGGAATTCCCGGCAAGTCCAACGCCTTTGCCATCTCCCGGCGGCTGGGCCTGCCGGACGAGGTGATTGCGGACGCGCAGGCCCAGATGAGCCGGGACAGCGTGCGGTTTGAGGATGTGCTGACCCAGCTGGAAGAAAAGCGGCAGGCACTGGAAAAGCGGGAGCAGGAGGCGGACCGGCTGTACCGCCAGCGGGAAGAGGACGCCCGCAAGGCCCGGGAGTTCCGGGAGCAGATGCAGCGGGCCAAGGACAATGCCCGCAGCCGGGGCGAGGCCGAAGCCAAGCGCATCCTGCGGGACGCCCGCTCCGCTTCGGACGCTGTGTTTGCGGAGCTGGAAAAGATGCGGAAGGAGCAGGCAAAAGCGGAACGCACCCTCAACGCCAACGAGGCGCGGGCAGAGTTGCGCCGCCAACTGAACGAGGCGGAGAGCGCCATCGACAAGCGGGACGCCCGCTCCGAGCCGATCCCCAAGCCCAGCCGGCCTATCCGAAAGGGGGATCTGGTGGAGATCCCCGGCGTCAGCACCCCGGCAGAGGTGGTAAGCGTGGGCAGCGACGGCACTTTGCAGCTGAAAGCCGGTATCCTGAAGATGAAGGCCAAGTCCGGCGAGGTGCGGCTCATTGAGGATGATGAGCGGGCCGCCATGAAAAAGAAAGCGCCGAAGCCGGTGCGGACGGCCGTCACCGGCCTCCATACTGCCGCCAGCCGGGAGCTCGATATCCGCGGCATGGAGACGCTGGAAGCCGAAAGCGTGGTGGAAACGTTCCTCTCCAGCGCCGTCATGGGGCATCTGGAAACCGTGACCATCATTCACGGCAAGGGAACCGGCGCTCTGCGGAAAGCCGTTCATGACATCCTGCGGCGGAATAAGAATGTGAAATCCTTCCGGCTGGGCGTTTACGGCGAGGGCGAAAACGGCGTCACCGTGGTTACGCTGAAGTGACCGCAGATCCCCGATCTGCCCCGCAGCCTTGAAGCCTGCGGCACGGAAAGCCCGACGTGGAATACCTGTATTCGATAAAAAACACCTCTGTCTGCAAAGTGCAGGCAGAGGTGCTTTTGTGTGTGGAGCGAACCTGGCGCGGAAGTTTGCCGGCGTTCAGGCAGAGCGCCGTTTACACGATGAGCTGGGAAAGAATCCCGGCAAAATCGGCATCCAGCGCGATCCCCCGTTTGCCGATCTCTGCCGGGCAGTATGCCTGCCCCAGATTGACGCAGGCGTAGACCGCTTTGGGATTCTTTGCCGTCATCCGCCAGAAGGGGTATTTGATAATGACCGGGGTGTTGAAACCGACGCCCAATTCCAGAAAAGAGGATCTTCTGTCCCTTGCGGGTGCGGAGGAAGCTACTGTACCGCTCCGCTGCTCTGTGCCAGCCCTCGTCCTCCACAAAGGTATCGTCACAGCGGAGATTCATGGTCATCGGCCTGCCGCAGACCGGGCAGTGAGGGATCAGTTCCGAGGAATTGCCATGTTCGGCGTTACGCCCTCCGGGACAGTCAGGCGGTTATCCCCGCCGATGACATAGCCCTGCGCTTTCAGCATCTGCCGGACGAGATTTTCGTTTTCGTACCCTGAGGTTCCGCCCCGCGTGGAGTACACGCTGACGGATTTGGGGCGCAGTCTCAAGCCGATTCTGGACGCCATGTGGACGTGGGGCGAGAATTACAAGCAGAATCAGGCGTGAAGATGGCGTCCAGCATTTGCCTGCGGTTCTTTTGATCAATTATATTCCAGACATGGTTTGCTGTCTGCTGCCGGAGTATTCAGCCGGAGCCTGCAAGCCGTGTCTTTTTTTGCGCCGGGTTCAATTTGCACGGGCTTTTTTGCTATGGGACATCGTGATGAAAGGAGGCAGCACAGCGGCTGCATGGACGGCAGAGGACAGAAAAAGCGCCGCCATGCGGCGGCGCATATGTGCTGGGGAACCTGACACATTCAAAATTCTGTTTTGCAAATGCGTTGTTAAGAATGGTTTTCTTCTGATCTGAGCCGATCCAAAATAGTCTGGGTGTGGTAGCGGGAAGCTTCCTCGGCCCGCTGGGGATCACCGGACCGAATAGCCTCGACAATAGCAGCGTGCTGCTCATGGGACTGGATGCGGATGTCAGCATCACTGACATTCCGGAAAAATACCAGCTCATCCTGTGTCAGCAGGCGGTCATAAAATTGATAAAGGAAGCGGTTTTTGCTGCATTTGGCACAGAGACGGTGGAAATCGATGTCTGCTTCGATGGCTCGAACGAGATTGCCGGAGTCAATAGCCAGTTTAGCAACAGCCAGACAGTGATCCAGCGCCAAAAGATCCTCCTGTGTGACATTTTCGGCACAGAGACGAACCGCCAGAGCTTCGATTGCACCACGCACCTGCATATAGGAGAATCGGTCTGCCAGATTCAGGTTTGCCACCCGCGTACCCACGCCGGTGGTGGTTTCCAGCCAGCCGTCCAGCGCCAGATGCTTCATGGCGTCAGTAATTGGGGTGCGGCCAAGATCAAATCTGCTTGCCCAGATCCCGGATCGTGACGGACTGACCAGGCTTCAATTCTCCGTCAATGATCGCGCTGCGGATTGCCTGATAGGCGGCTTCTTCCTTGGTTGTGGGATTGCTCATATTGATTTCTTCTCCTGACAGTTGGGTTTATATTACCAGCATACGGGGCAGTGGTCCAAATGTCAAGGGATGGTGAATAGTGAAAATTCGAAATTCTGATTTTCCATGGCATAGTAGACAAAATTTTGACAACCGCCTTTGGTTTGCCGGGGAGTCTTTGGTAGTAGGCCATGAAAACCTGAAGAACATCTTCTGGACTGTGGCAGACGACAAGCCCTGCTACGAATACAGCGTGGATGTGCTGGAGCGGCAGGATCCCGCGGCGCTGCCGCTGATGCCCTCCAAGGAGGATTATATCGTCAACTATCCCCAGATTACTTACAGCGACCGCATGACCCTGAAAGTGGGCGACACGGATTTCTTCCTGTATTACACTCCGGGACATTCTGACGCCCAGTCCTGCGTCCATGTGCCGAAGGAGCGGGTTGCTTTTGTGGGTGATACCATCTTTTCCGGCTGCCAGACCTGGCTGCATTCCGCCGACATTGACGCTCTGCTGAAAAGCCTGGATTTCCTGGAAACGTTGGAAGATGTGGATTACATTGTTCCCGGCCACGGCCCCATGGTCACGAAGGATTACATCCCCAAGCAGCGCGCTTTCATCTATGAGTGGATCGCCGCTGTGGCCAAGGGCATTGAAAAAGGCTGGGATCTGGACGAGTGCATCGCCAACATCAGCTTTGCCGACCGATTCCCTGTGGATATTGGTCAGGAGGAGGCGATGGGGTATATCCAGCGTACCAACGTTATCAAGTGCTATCATTATCTCACGCATAAGAAATAAGCAACAGGGGTATCCGCCGCCTGAGTGGCGGCGGATACCCGCATTTCAAACAGGAGTCTATATGCTGAAGGATTTGCCATTATTCGGAACTACCCGTGTTGCCAACAAGGGCGTGGACGTAGCCCTGATAGTGCGCCCGGCGCACACGGCAGAGGCATTTTCCAAAGCGGTGTCTGCCATCAAAAAGAGAAAAGGGGAAGGCGGATCCTGAATCGGACGAAACTGGGATTATCTGGTAGAATTCCAGCCGCAACGTTGCAATTATATGGATTTTGTGATAAAATGACCCAAAATAGCAAAATGAAAAGTGCTGTGATTTTGGCGGCAGGTTTGTCCAGCCGCATGATGGATTTTAAACCGCTGCTTCCGTTCGGCGGGACTACGGTCATCCAGCATACGGTTTCTCGTATGCTGGAGGGCGGCGCGGAAGAGATCATACTGGTGACGGGATTTTTAGCCACGGAAGTGGAGCGGATTTTCCGGGACAGCAGGGTTCGGTTTGTCCATAACCGGGACTATGCCAAATCCCAGATGTTTGATTCGGTCTGCTTGGGCCTTGCGGCAGCCAGAGGCGACGAGATATTCCTGCTTCCGGCTGACCTTCCTCAGATCGACCCGACATTGCTGAATCGGCTTTCCGCAATTCCCGCGCAGGCGGTTTACCCCGTTGCCATGGTAAAAATGGGCATCCGTTGCTGCTGCGGCGGAGCGGCGTGGAAACCGTTCTCCTCCACGACGGTACTCAGGGCTTAAAAGGTGCGTTGGAGCGGTTGGATACCCAGACGATTGAGACTGAGGATTTGGGATGTCTGCTGGATATTGACAATCCTGAAGATTATCAGAAGCGACTGGATTTCCGGGCAGAGAGTGTCCCTACAGAAGGGGAGTGTCTGGAACTGCTTCAATTTTTTGAAACCAGTGAACGCACACAGGCACACTGCGAGGCCGTGTGCCGTGTTGCTGTAAAGCTGGCGGATGGCCTTTCAGGGATCAACCGGGAGATGCTTTTTACTGCGGCCAGAATCCATGACGCAGCCAGAAACCGGCAGAATCATCCTGCTGTCCCTGCAGAAGAATTGGAGCGCAGGGGATACAGGTATCTTGCATCCGTTGTCCGTGTACATATGGATCTCCCGGATGCGATGAGCGAGGGCATCAGCGAACACGCTCTGCTGTATCTTGCGGACAAACTGGTTATCGAGGATCAATATGTAGGTATTGATCGGCGATTTCAGCCGGCTGAGGAACGGTTTCGGGATAAGCCGGAGATCCTGCGGGCGATCCTGCACCGAAAGGCAATTGCACAGAGGATCCTGAACAGTGTTCGGGATCTGCATATAGACATCAAAGAAAAAGGGCGAAGAAACGTGGGACAAGGGAAGAAGTTGCAAAGACGGTTACTGCTCCATGAGGAAGTGAGTCAATATATCAAGGAGACCATTTTGACCGGGGGATTGAAGCCGGGAGATCGGATTGTGGAGTCCCGGCTGGCTCAGGAATTGGGGGTCTCTCAGGCTCCGGTCCGGGAGGCGCTGCGGGAACTGGAATTCAGTGGCCTGGTAGAACAGAAGCCTTTTTCGGGGACCTATGTCAAACAGGTCACCGTGAAAGAGATCCGGCAGTTCTATGAGGTTCGCGCCGCACTGGAACGGCTGGGCGCGGAATGTGCTGCCCAACGGATGAATAAGGAGCAGTATCAGGAATTGGCCATGACGATGTTCTCCATGGAGGAGGCTGCACGGGATCATGATCTGTCCGAGTACATCAAATGTGATGCCCGCTTCCACGACCAGATTGTGGCGGCAGCCAACAACGATTTGCTGAGCAGGCTGTGGGAACAGTGCAATATCAGATCGTGGCTGCACGTTGGAACTTCCCTGACAGGCCGGGATCTGCCGGAGTTGGCAAGCCGGCACAGAAGAATTTTTTTGAGGCGCTCCGCTCCAAGGATCTGGAGCAGCTGCGGGCTGCAATTGACGCCCATCTGAATGATCTGCTGAAAATGATGGAGGAAAATCAGGGGAGAAGCCTGCGGCAGAAAGCATCTGAAAAGAGCAATTCTGCATGAAAGACGAGAAGATTGCAATTATCGGAACAGGCATGATGGGCATGAGTCTGGCAGTGCTGTTCACGGGTAACGGATATGACACGACGGTTCTGGCAACGAAGGAGGCTTCTGTCCTTCGGGGGCGGAACAGCTACAACGAGATGTACAGTGTTTTGCAGGAGCGCGGTCTGGTGTCAGAGACGTAGATGGCCCGCTGTGCAGAAAATCTGCATTTCACTTTGGACTACCGGGATCTGGCCGCCTGCACGGTATTCTTTGAGAGCGTGGTGGAGGATCAGAAGGTAAAGCATGATGTGTATATGCACGTTCAGGAGAGCTGTCCTGTATGCAAAGTGATCGCCTCTACCAGTTCTGCCATGGCGCCGGAGGATCTGTGCGCGGGTTTGGACTGCGCCAATAAGATCGTTGTGACCCACCCATTCAATCCGCCGCATCTGGTGCCTTTTGTGGAAATGGCGAAAAGCCCCTGTACCAGCGAAGAAGCCGCGTAGGTTGCCTATGATGTGCTGGAGGACTGCGGCCGGAAGGTTTGCGTCATGAAGAAAAGCGCGCCGGGTTTTATTGCCAACCGTTTGCAGCACGCACTGCTGCGTGAGGCGCTTTATATGGTAGAAGAAGGTCTCGCCGATCCGAGGGATATTGACAAGGCGCTGATGTACAGTTTTATGCCGCGCTATACCTCTGTGGGCCTGTTCGAGCATCAAAATGCGGCAGGGTTGGATATGGTTCAGAATATCGAAAATTACCTGTTCCCGTCCCTGTGTGACCGAAAGACGGCGTTTGACTCTGTTAACGACCGGGTGGCCAGCCACAGCCGGGGACAGAAAGACGGTATGGGAATTTACAAGTGGGATGCAGAGTCCATCGCCGATTTCAAGGCGCGGGCATCTGAACCTTATTGGAAGTATTTCAACTGGAAGCTTCCCAAAGACTGAAAAGGTTTTGCCTGAGCTTTGAGTCAGAACAGCAAACGAACGTAAAAACACCCTCTGATGCAGGATAATATCCGCATCAGAGGGTGCTGCCATATAGAAAGGAAAACACCAGACAGGCGATGGCTGTGATATGGAAAAAGGGGAAGAGTGGCGACGAAAGCGAATGTGGATATTCGAGCGTGGAGGGTAAATCACCCTTTTTCGGGAATGTCCTCAATCATGACCTTCATCTGTCCGCCGCACACCATGCCCTCTTCTTCAGCAACGTCATTGCTCATGTCGATGGTCACGCAGCGCTTTGCGCCCGTGCCAATGATGCGGTACGCATCCATAAGTACCGCATTTTCACTACAGCCGCCGCCGATAGTTCCTGCCATGCGGAGTGCCTGATCGACAGCCATCATGGCGCCGGATTTCACAGGCGTGGAGCCTTGTGTCTCGATAACGGTCAGCAGAGCTTTAGGGGCAGGGTCCTCCGCCAGAAATTGCAGCAGGGGGAGATCAATATCCTCGGCAGTCAGCGTCGTGCTTCTGGAGCGGCGCTTCGTTGACTGACGGCGGCACTGAATCAGTTCCGCTACAATAGAAACGGCAATTTCCTTGACGGTCAATGCACCGATATCTACACCGATAGGGGTGTGGATCTTGTCCAGTGCTTCTCTGGAAAAGCCTTCTTCTTCCAACAGATTCAGCAGCCCAATCACTCTGCGGCGGGAACCGATCATACCAAGGTATCTTGGAAATGTACCGGGAAGGATCTCACGCAGACAATCCGCATCATAACGGTGGCCTCTGGTGATCACTGCCACATAGTCCCACTCATTCACCTGTATTTGGCGGATCGCATTGGGAAAAAAGAATCGCAAATGACCTGCTCTGCCTCTGGAAAGCGTGTGTGGTTGGCAAAAGAAGGGCGATCATCTGCTACCGTGACGGAAAAGCCCAAATCAGCGGCGTACCGGCAGACCGGCTGGGCAATATGGCCGCAGCCCAATAGGATCAGCCGCTCGCTGGGACGAAAATTGCGTATATATGTGGTTCCCTCTGCCTCAAAGGTACGCGCTGCGGGTGCTTTTGCCTGCACCTGATCCAATATTTTCTGAAACTCTGTGTGCATGAAATGCCTCCTGTATTGAAAATGGATTCTATCAATCTGTCAGCCTTGCACAATCGGGAAAAATACCGAATAGCGCTGTTTTCAGCCTATGAGCAAGCAGGCAGGACTGTTTTTAAATTTTTGCCGCCTTGAGGGAAGCGGAGAACTTGATGAGAAGCGCCCTCTTTCGGATGCTTGCACCCAGGTAATGCGATACGGCGTATTGTCAGTTCAAAGACACGGCTCCCGGTTTCCGGGATGCCGGGGACAGTTGGACACTGACTGCCGGGATGCAAGGGCGGCTTTTCTTACTTCAGCAGCAAAATGTCCCGCGGCTGGACAGAGATCCAGACCAGTTGGTTATCCAACACGGTGGGCGCATCCTCCCGTTCCAGCTCCATCCGCAGGAGGGGGGCACCGGACGCGGCCCCCTCCGGCCGCAGCAGAACAATGGTGGTGAATACATCCTGAATGACCCGCTCCACGGCGCAGAGGAAAGCCCCCTCCGTCCCCTCCGGCGCCGCCGTCACATGGTGGGCGCGGATGCCTGCCCAGCGGACGTCCGCCGGCACCGCTTTCCCACAGTCCAGCGTCAGCCCCCACTGGGGCAGTGTCACCGCATTTCCCGCCGGTACGGCCTCCACGATGTTTTTGCACCCGGAGAGCCGGGCGGCAGCCTCCGTCTCCGGCTCATGAAACAGCTGCCGCAGGGTGAACATTCCTTGCGAGTCCCCCTGTTCCATAACGCAGACCTTTTTACAGTTGCGAAATACCTCGCCCCGGTCATGGGACACCCACAAAATCGGCCCGGAGAAATTCTCCAGAAAATCGGAAAGCTCCAACTCCAGCTTCCATTTCAGAAAGCTGTCCAGCGCGGAAAACGGTTCGTCCAGCAAAATGGCCTCCGGCCGGGTGCAGAGAATCCTCGGGCCAGCGCCACCCGCTGCTGCTGTCCGCCGGAAAGCTGGGCGGGATAGTGATGCTCCAGCCCCTCCAGCCGGAAGCGGCGGAGGGCTTCCGCCAGCGCGGCGGCCTTTTCCCCCTTGCTGCCTGCCCGGATGCCGCAGAGGATGTTCTTCTCCACCGTCATGGTGGGGAACAGGGCGTAATTCTGGAATAAGTACCCCACCCGGCGCTGCTGGGGCGGCAGGTCGATCCCGGCCTCGCTGTCAAACAGCACCCGGCCGTTTAGCACGATCCGCCCCCGATCCGGGGTCATGATCCCCGCGATGCACTTGAGGGTCATGCTCTTGCCGCAGCCGGAGGCCCCCAGCAGGGCCAGCGTTTCCGTCTCCGCCTGAAAGCGGACGTTCAGATGGAAATTCCCCAGCTGCTTTTCAAGATCCACGGGCAGGCTCAAGCACGTCCCCCTCCTTGCTCCCGCCGGCCAGAAAGTCCCGGCGTTCCAGCATATTCACCGTCAGCAGAACCACGGCGGAGATTGCCAGATTCACCACCACCCATTTCATGGCCAGGGCATCGTTATTGGTCTGCCAGAGCTGGTAGACCGTGGTGGAGATGGTGGCGGTCTTGCCGGGGGTGTACCCGGCGATCATGCTGGTAGCGCCGTACTCGCCCAAGGCCCGCGCAAAGGCCAGCACCGTCCCGCCAGAATACCCTGTCGGCAGCAGGGCATCCGGACCCGCCAGAAAATATAGCTGTTGGGAAGTCCCAGCGTCTGTCCGGAGTAGGCCAGCGTCTCGTCAAAGGACAGGCTTCGAAAGCTCCGCGGGCGGTGCGGTACATCAACGGGAAGATCACCACGGCGGTGGCAAAGATGGCGGACCACCAGGTCATCACCACCTTCACGCCGAAATGACGCAGCAGCCATGCGCCGAGGATCCGCTTTGGTCCCAGCAGCCGCAGCAGCAGGTAGCCGATCACCGTAGGCGGCAGCACCAGCGGCAGCGTCAGCACCACGTCCAGAACGCCCTTCGCCAGCCGGGGCAGGCGAGCGATGTAATACGCCGCGAAGACCCCGGCGAAAAAGACGATCACCGTGGAAATAGCCGCGACACGCAGCGAGTTCCATAGGGGAAACAGGTCCATAAGTTACCTCCTGAGGGGGAAGGGATGGAGGGACCGACGGCCCGCCGCCGTATCAGCGGCGGGCAAGCAATTTGCCGTTGGCCTTTTCAGAAATAATTCTCGCTCAAGCGGCGGAGAAGCCCACGGACTCGAACACGGTCATGGCCGCGTCAGTCTGGAGATAGGCCAGGAAGTCCTGGGCGGCGTCCTCCTTGTCCCCCTTGAGCACGGCGGCGGGGTAGATGACCTGACCGCACATCTCGGCAGTGGCACTGTCCACCACCGTCAGATTGGCAGAGTGGGCGTCGGTGGCATAGATGATGCCGCAGTCCACGGCACCCTCACTGACTTGAGAGGTGACTTCCTTCACGTTGTTGCCGTAGGTCAGCTTATTTGCGACGGCGGTCTCGTCGATGCCGTAATAGTTGAAGATCATCAGGGTATACTGACCCACAGGCACATCGCTGTTGCCGATGGCCAGCATCACATCGCCGCCCTTCAGCAGCTCGGCAAGCTGGTCGAAGCTCTCAATGCCCTTGGGATTGCCTTCGGGAACGGTGAGCGTCACCTTGTTTTCCAGCAGGTCCATGCGGCTGTCGGTGACGATGAGATCCAGCCCGTCGGGATTCTTCTCTGCATCACCTTCAGGCTGCCGTCCATGGCGTTCATCTGCTTGGGTGCGGCGGAGATGAACAGGTCGCAGTCCGCACCCTCCTTGATCTGCTTGAGCAGCTTGCCGGAGGAATCGAAGTTATATGTAACGGTCACGTTGGGATTATTCTGCTCGTACATTTCCTTGAGCTGGTTCATGGTCTCCGTCATAGAGGCGGCTGCGAATACGATCAGCTCCACCGGCTCACCGGCGGGGGCTTCCGTGGGGTATTGTCCTGCGTCTGGGAATCGTCGGCAGCATTGGCACAGGTTCCGCCTTGGAGCCGCAGGCGGTGAGGGACAGGGTTAGGCACAGGGCCAGCAGCAGAGACAAATACTTTTTCATGTTGGTTCTTCCTTCCTGATTCGATGAAAAATCTATCTCGACTTTACAGAGTAAAGCGTAATACTCAATCAAGATGAACGGTTCGGAAAAGCAGGAGCGCGCTTGGGCGCTCTCGCTTTTATTTTCCGAAGGGGCAGTTGGGCCAGTGACAGGGCTTACAGCCAAAGCACAGCCCGCCCTCGCCCATCACGGCGAAGTCTCTGCGGGTCAGCTCCACGCCTGCGGCGATCCGGGGGAGCGCCAGGTCGAAAATGGTGGCCCCGGCATACATCACACAGCCAGGCAACCCCATCACAGGCGTCCCGTCCTCGAAATACCCAGCAGGAACATGGCGCCGGGCAGCACCGGGGCACCATAGGTAACGATCCTTGCACCGCTCTGCTTAATACCGCCAGGGGTGTTGTCATCCGGGTCCACGCTCATGCCCCCAGTGCAGAGGATCATGTCCGCACCGGTGTTCCGGGCTTCCGAAATGGCGCCCGCCACGTTGTCCACGCCGTCGCCGGAATATGTGATGACGATGGTTTCGATGCCGTAGGCCGCCAGCTTCTCACGCACCACCGGGGTGAAAGTGTCCTGAATGAGACCCTTCTTCACCTCGCTGCCGGTGGCCACGATAGCGGCGGTTTTCTTCACATAGGGCAGCAGCTCCAGCAGCGGTTCCTCTCCGGCGGCCGCTTTGGCGGCTTTCAGCTTTTCCTCTTCAATGACGAGGGGGATCACCCGCATCCCCGCCAGCTTGTCGCCCTTTTTCACGGCGGTATTGCCGTTCCGGGTGGCGATCATGACGTCCTCCAGCGAGTTGACGGCCATGAGCCGGCGGCTGTCCACCCGGAACAGACCGTCACAGGCGGCCTTCAGCTCGATTTTGCCCTCTTTTACCTCGCTGCGGGCCATGTTCTCCTGACCGCACAGAGCCAACAGCCGCTCTGCCGCGTCGTTCTCGTGGACCATGTTCGGGGTTCATTTCCCAGACGTAGAGGTGCTCCTTGCCCATGGAGAGCAGCACGGGAATATCGTCCTCTGTGACGATGTGGCCCTTGCGGAACCGGGCGTCCTTATATTGATCCTTGATGATCTGGGTCATATCGTGGCACAGCACGTGGCCCACGGCCTCCTCTGTCCGGATCAGCTTCACTTCAGCACCTCGATCTCATCTCCGGGCCTGGACAACGCCCTCTTTTTACCACCACGGCAAAGATGCCCTCGGTGGGCATGACGCATTTGCCCACGGTCTTTTTGATGGCGCAGTCGCTGTGACACTCCTTGCCAATCTGGGTCACCTCTACCTCCGTTTCCCCGATGCGCAGGTGGGTGCCCACCGGCAGGTTCTTGAGGTCGATGCCCGCCGTGTTGATATTTTCCGCGAACACGCCGGGATCCAGAGCGATGGGGGAGCGGGGGCGCATGGTGTCCACGCTCTCCTCCGCCAGCAGAGAGATCTGGCGGTGCCAGTCTCCGGCGTGGGCGTCCCCCACGATGCCGTGGCGCAGCTTCAGATGAATCTCCGCCACCGGCTTTTTCAGCGTTCCCTTTTTCTCGCTGATATTGACGGATACGACCTTTGCCATGGTTCTATCAGTCCTCTCGCTTATAGTCTCCGCTCTTACCGCCGGATTTTTCCAGCAGGCGGATGTTGGTGATCTCCATATCCTTCTGCACCGCCTTGCACATATCGTAAACGGTGAGGGCCGCCACAGAAACGGCGGTCAGGGCCTCCATCTCCACCCCGGTAACGCCGGTGCAGGTAACGGCTGCCTGAATCTCCACCATGCAGGGGTGGTCGGACAGATGAAAGGAACGGTCGATACCTGTCAGGGGCAGAGGGTGGCACATGGGAATCAGCTCCCAGTTGTGCTTGGCGGCCTGGATCCCCGCCACCTGGGCCACCGCCAGCACATCACCCTTTTTCATGGTGCCGTTCCGGATGTGGGCCATGGTTTCCGGAGAGACGTGGATCTCTCCGGCGGCTACGGCCCGCCGGTGGGTGACAGCTTTCTCCGTCACGTCCACCATCTTGGCGCGGCCCTGCTCATTGAAATGGGTCAGTTCGCCCATGGTTCAGCCTCCAATCTGGTTCATGGTGCGGGGCGTGTCGCTGGCATGCTCTGTCAGGTGGTGCCGGGGCTTTTGCAGGATGCCCCGGAGGATGGCGTCCTCCAATTCCCTGCCGTGAAGTCCCCGCAGGGAGATCTCCTCCCGGCTGTGGAGGCAGCCCTTCAGCTTGCCGTCCGCCGTCACCCGGATGCGGCGGCACGCTCCGCAGAATTCATGACTCACAGGGGCGATCAGCCCCACCGTCCCCATGGCTCCCGGCAGACGGTACCGCCGGGCCACGCCGTTGGGTTCGATCTCCTCCAGCGAGGGAATCGGTTCAGAACTTCAGTTACCGGCAGAAAGCGTTCCTTTGGCCATGCCGCGCATGGCCCCATGGGCATCAGCTCAATGAAGCGGACTTCCCATGGATGCTCCATGGTCAGTGCCAGAAAATCCCCGATTTCATCATCGTTGACGCCGCCCATCAGCACCGCGTCCAGCTTCAGGCGTTGGAATCCGGCGTCCTCCGCCGCTTTCATTCCCTTCAAGACCTCATCCAGCGTTCCCTGCCGGGTGATCTCCCGAAACCGTTCCGGCTTCAGCGTGTCCAGACTGATATTCAGGCGGTCTACCCCGGCTTCCCGCAGGGGCTGCGCCAGCTCCGGCAGGAGGCTGCCGTTGGTGGTCAGGCATAGCTCCTTCAGCTCCGGGATGGCCCGCAGCCCCCGGCAGATATCCAGAATTCCCCGCCGCACTAGCGGCTCCCCGCCGGTGAGTCGGATCTTCCGGACGCCCAGTCGGATCGCCGCAGCCCCGATCTCCACAAGCTCCTCTACCGTGAGGATAGAGCCGTGCGCTCCCTTTTCCACGCCCTCCGCCGGCATACAGTACCGACAGCGGTAGTTGCATAAATCTGTCACCGACAGGCGCAGATAATCGATTGTCCGTCCGTATTCATAATCGATTATCAATTATTAGCGCTATTTCATATTTAGCGTACCAGTTTTTGCCGAAAAGTCAAGCCTTTAGAACAGTTTTGGTTATTTGCACACTTTTCGGTTGTTCTTGTTAGAGAATAATGCTAAATTGAAGTGGTTGTGATTTTGGATGTTTCGGCTAAAACAGGAAGGAAAAGTTGTGAGATATAGCGGATTGCAAGGGCGGAGAAAATGTAGTATATTTTGCCATGACAAACATGACAAGCGGAGGAGGCTTTCCATGAAGATATGGTAAGAGATCCCTAAAAGGGGATATGTTTCCCAACCTACGCCGCTGGAGGAGCTGGTTCGATTTTTGGAGAAGGCGGGAGTCCGCGTCCGGATCAAGCGAGACGATCTGCTGCCTCTGGGGGCAACAAGATCCGTAAGCTGGATTATTTAATGGAGGAGGCCGTTCGGGTCGGGGCGGATACGATCATTACCGCCAGCACTAACCAGTGCTGCCACAACAGCATGACGGTGCTGCTGGCTGCCAGAGAGGGAATGGCCTGCCGGGTGATTATGGAGTCCTGGGGCGATACGCGCTACCGCTATGAGACGGCCTCCAACCACACGATGATAGAGTTCTGCGGTCCGGAAGAGGTATCTGTAGAGACGAGTCTGCCGTCCGGCCCGGTAGAGGCCATGCCCGAAGCTATGGACGGTGTTCGCTTTGATAGTCCGGTGAAAGCTGTGGATGAGATTGCTACTCTCTCAAATCTCATATCCGCAGATACAAGGCGCTCCCGCTTTCGCAAAAGCAGGGGCGCATATTTTTTGAAAATTTCTCATTTCGATACCTGCGTTTTGACTTAAAAATGTCCGTTGTAAAGTGAAAGGAATTCTTTGATATGCCAGACCGCCACGATATGACGGATGAAGAGGTCCTGAACCTGCTGGCGGACAGTAAGATTTCCGAAAATCTCGCAGGCGAAAAGAAAAAATACACCATTGGCCAGCGCGCGGCAGACGCCATCGCGAAATTTGCGGGCAGCTGGGCGTTCATCTTCGCCTTCGCCGGCGTACTGATCCTCTGGATGCTCGTCAACACGCTGCTCGCGGCAAAAGCGTTTGACCCCTATCCTTTCATCCTGCTGAACCTCGTGCTCTCGTGCGTCGCGGCCATTCAGGCGCCGCTCATCATGATGAGCCAGAACCGGCAGGAGGAAAAGGACCGACGCCGCGCGGAGAACGATTACAAGGTCAACCTCAAAACGGAGATCATGATCGAAGATCTCTACGACAAGGTCAATGCCATTCTCGCCCGGCAGACCTCGTTGGAAAAACAGCTGACGGAGGACGGTGAAAGCGCAGAGCAAAAATGAGGGAGGACAGAGCCGTCCTCCCTCATTTTTTGCTGTTTTTGCGCAACGCGGAATCCTCCTCCGCAAACCTGCGCGCTTCTGTTGAGCTGCCCCTCCGGCGCATCAAGCCCTTATACGTGCAAGACTCTATGTTGCTTTACAGGCGGAAGTGCTTTTTCAGCTTTTGATTTTCTCCCAGCACCAGCAATGTCAAATCTCCGTCCAGCACAGTTTCCGGGGAGATGTTCACATCGGTCTTGCCGTTCCGCTTTACGCCGAGGATATTGACGCCGTAGCGCCTGCGGATGTCCAGCTCGCCGATGCTATGCCCCTGCCAGTCCTCCGGGACGGCGACCTCGATAATGGCGTGCTTTTCGTCCAACTCTATGTAACTGAAGATGTGGTTGGCCGTATACCGGATGGCCGCCCACTTCGCCAGCTGCTTTTCCGGGTATGTGACTGCGTCCGCGCCGTTTCGCAGCAGAAACTTTGCCTGCACGTCCCGTTCCGCACGGGATACCACATAGTTTGCCCCCAGTTCCTTGAGCAGCGATGTCGTTTCCAGTGAGTTCTGGAAATCCCCGCTGATGGTAACATAGCAGACGTCATAGTTGCTCACGCCCAGCGAGCGCAGAAAATCCACGCGGGTGCTGTCACCGATCTGCGCGTTGGTGACGAAGGGCATACATTCATTGACACGCTCCTCGTCCTTGTCCACCGCCATCACCTGATGGCCAAGCTCATTCAGCTGCATGGCAAGATGCCGCCCGAAGCGGCCAAGTCCGATCAATAATACATATTTCATCGTGCGCTCCTTTCAGCCTACGGTGATCATCTCCTTCGGATACCGGGCATAGGTCAGATCATGCCCGGAAAACGCGGCGTAGATCAAGGTCAGTCCCCCGACGCGCCCGAAAAACATCAGCAGAATGAGAATGCTCTGCGACAGCGTCCCCAACTGCGGCGTCAGGCCAAGCGTCAGTCCCACCGTGCCTGCGGCGGACGCTGTTTCATAGAGACAGACACCGAGGGGAAGTTCCTCCGCTGTGCTGATGACCGCCGCGCCCGCAAAGGTCAGCCCCAGATACAGCAGTAAGATCGCGGCGGCATTGCGGATGGCGGAGTGTTCCAATCTGCGGTGGAAGAGCTGCGGATCCTCCCCCTGCGGAAAGCGGCAACGGCGTTGGCGATCAGGACGGCCAGCGTTGTGACCTTCATGCCGCCCGCGGTGGAGCCGGGTGCGCCGCCGGTCAGCATCAGCAAAATCGTGACCGCCTGTGAGGTGTCGCTCATTTTCGTTAGATCAACCGTGTTGTAGCCTGCCGTCCGCGGTGTGACCGCCTGAAAGAGCGAGGCCAAAGCCCGCTCTCCCACGGGGAGGTCCGCAAAGTCTGTCAGATAAAAGAGAAACGCCGGAATCGTGATCAAAAGCGCCGTCGCGCTCAGAATGACCTTGCTCTGCATCCGGTACCGCCGCAGGTGCAGCCGGTGCGTGCAGACATCGTCCCATGTCAGAAAGCCGATGCCGCCTATAACAATCAGCAGCATGATCACAATGTTGACCAGCGGGTCGGCGGCATACGCCGTCAGCGAGGGGTAGGGGGAATCCGTCCGCCCCAGAATATCGAAACCCGCGTTGCAGAAGGCGGAAACGGAATGAAAAACGGACATCCATACGCCCCGCAGCCCATAGTCCCGGCAGAAGGCCGGCAGCAGCGCCAACGCGCCCAGCAGCTCGACGATCAGGGTCCCTTCAGGATAAACTCGTCAGGCGCACGATGCCGCCCACCGCGGGAGCGGAGATGGCGTCCTGCATAGCGCTGCGCTCCTTGAGCGTGATGTTCCGCCCGGCGAGCATCAGGAACGTCACCGCGCCGGTGATCACGCCCAACCCGCCGATCTGGATCAGCAGCAAAATCACCGTCTGACCAAAGGCAGACCAGTAGCTGCCGGTATCCTGCACCACCAGTCCCGTCACGCAGACAGCGGAAGTGGAGGTAAACAGTGCCTCATGAAACGGCGTCCAGACCCGCTGTACTGTGGCGATAGGCAGCATCAGCACCAGCGCCCCCAGCAGGATCACACCCGCAAAGCCCAGGATCATAATCTGAAAAGAAGTCAGATGCTGCTTTAAGCGAAACACAGTCTCCGTCAACACACCTCCTTGAAACAATGGTACTCTCAATTTTCCGTACAGTATAGCACGATTTTTGCAATGTGTCTGTATGAATTCTGTAAAATTTTCAAGCGTGAAGTCCAGCTTTGCAGCCCAGAGGCGGGCCGCAAAGCCACGGTTGACAGACTTTGGTGCATAGAATTCTCCGCGTGACCTGTAAACCTTTTCTGAATTTTTCACAAGAACCGTTGCCTTTTTCCAATATTTGCTCTAAAATAAATTTTCCGTCAAATTCAGATAAAATTCTGCGGAGACTTTCCTCAAAAGCCTCCCAACAGGAGAAACGATATGCTTAAAGAAAAAACAGACGATATGTCGATTGTAAATACAGTTCAAATACCTCACGCAGTCGAAACGACTTCTCCCATGTGCCGCAGCCTCTGGAAAACATGGTGGGAGAACCTCCTTCTCTTTTGCCTGACCGGCGTTTATGCAGAGCTGTGCCTGCATCTTTGCGTGTTCCGCTCGCTGGATCGATATGCGGGATATCCTGTCCTGTTTGGCCTGCTGAGCGGTGCGCTCTGCACGCTGGTAGTCTCAAGCCTGCCAAAGATCCTGCGACAGATCACAGGGCTTCTACTGGTGGCAGCACAGGTGATGCTGGCTGAGATGCAGCTGGTCTATCATTGCATCTTCGGAGATTTCATGCCCGTCAGCCAGATCGGCATGGGCGGAAATGTGGTCGTCAATTTCAAGTCGCAGCTTCTCTATGGGATCCGCCAAAATCTGCTGAAGATCCTGCTCCTCCTGCTGCCGCTGGTTGTCGTGATCCTCTGCCTTGCCCTGCGGAGGGTACAGGCGCTGAGGTTCCGGCTACGCTGGAAACAGGCTATGGCCTCCTTTGCCGTGCTCCTCGCACTGCTGCTGACGGTCACGGGACTTATGTACGCCGGACGGAATAAAACCTTCTCCGTCTATCATACCTTTACCAATGTGAACACCTCCACCGACAGCAGTTATAAAAAAATCGGTATGCTGGCCACCACGGCGCAGGAGCTTCGATACATGCTCTTCGGCGGCAGCGGCAGCATTACGATTACGCCGTCGTCCTTGAATATAAGCGATGTTCCGCGGACATACAGCAGCAACTCCTATAACGTGATCGAAAGCATCGATTTTACGGCTCTTGCAGACAGTACCGACAGCGATATCCTCAAGGCCACAGACGAGTATCTATCAAATGCAACACCCACCCGCAAAAACAACTACACGGGACTTCTCAAGGACTATAACCTCATCACCATCTGCGCCGAAAGCTTCTGCCTATGGTTTATCAGCGAGGAGCTGACGCCGACGCTCTATCAGCTGAGCCATACGGGCATCATCTTCGAGAACTATTACGGCACGTTCCAGTCCGTCACCACCAACGGCGAATACACGATGTGCATGGGGCTATATCCGGATATGTCCCGCACGAAGACGGATTCCAGCTTCAATGTGGCAGGTACCAATTATCTGCCGTTCTGCCTGGGCAATGCGCTCAAAGAGATGGGCTATCAGACCTGGGCCTATCACGACTACATCGGGGATTTTTATAACCGGAACATCACCCACGCCAACATGGGCTATACCTTCAAGGCGGCGGACTCCGGGCTGGATATAAAGATCGACTGGCCCTCCTCCGATCTGGAGATGATGGAGGCCTCTGTGGACGACTACATCAACAGCGGAGAGCCTTTCCACGCTTACTACATGACCTTCAGCGGCCACTACCAGTATAACTGGGACAACGCCATGAGCGCCAAGAACCACGACGCGGTGAAGGATCTGCCCTATTCCGAGCCGGTGAAAGCGTATATCGCCTGCAATCTGGAGCTGGAAAACGCGCTGACCTACCTGCTGCAGCGGCTGGAGCAGGCGGGCGTTGCCGACAAGACCTGCATCGTCCTGACCAACGACCACTACCCCTACGGCCTGACCGAAGCGGAGTACAACGAGTTGGCAGGGCAGACGCTGGACACGGCCTTTGAAAAGTACCGCAACAGTTTTATCTGCTATGTCCCCGGTCTTTCGGAGAACATCGTGGTAGACGAATACTGCTCTACGGCAGACATTCTGCCGACGCTGCTGAACCTCTTCGGTGTGGACTATGATTCCCGCCTGCTGGCGGGCACCGACGTACTCTCCAGCGGCCTCCATGCAGCGGTGCTGTCGGATAAGTCCTTTCTGACGAAGGCCTTCCGCTATGACGCCGGTACGGAAACCGTGATCCCCGCCGACGAGAATACCACAGTCTCCGACGAGCTGGCGGAAGCCTACCGGCTCTATGTGGACAGCCGGTTCCAGCTCTCCGGCAACATTCTCAACAGCGATTACTACGCCCACGTCTTCAACAAAGAGCCGAGCGGCGGCAGTCTCAAGGACACGGTGGTATTCACGGACATCAGGAGCATCTTCAATCAGGCAAGCGTTCTCTACATGTACCGCAAAGGCTATGTGGATCCGGAGACACCGGATACCTTCGGCGGCAAGGCCACGGCAAGGCTGGGCGAGTTTATCGATGTGCTCTACCGCATCGCGGGCCGGCCGGAAACGGACAACACCGCTCTTCCGGCTGACTACGAGAACGAGGAATTCAACGCGGCCCACCCCTATTATAACGCCATCTGCTGGGCCTATCAGGCAAGACTGCTCCGGCAAAATGATCCCAATACCGAATGCGATGACAAGGTGGACTATCAGACGGCGTGCGTACTGATCCGCCGCTACGCGATCATGGCAGGCGTCGATACCGACGTGGATCAGACGCAGCTCAGGCAGCTTCTTCGGGATGCCCCCGATCTCAACAGGGAGGCAGCCAAAGCAATGCTCTGGTGTGACGCGAAGGGACATCACCACCCGGGACAGCAACCTTGACGAACTGCTGGCATCCTCTGACACCCGCGTCAGCCGCTATCAGATGACGTCGTTCCTGTTCTATCTTTGTACCTATGAGCTGGATATGGGCAGCTGAGCATGCGGCGCAGATCCTGCCGGAGAAGTGTTCCGCGACCGATTCGCAAAAAGAGTCGCCTTTCTCGGCTGTGTACCGGAAGATACCCATTCAGCTTGGGAAGGGATCGAAACACTGCGGCTTCACCGCGGTGCGGCCTGCCTGCTGACAGCAATGCGGCTCAGGGCTATCTGGCAGCCTGGGAATCAGAAAGAGGCCGCTACGGGAGAGCAACTCATCTATTTCAGCGCCTATGAGCTGACCCAAAAGTATGGATGGGACAACAAGGGAGCCAGATTGTCGGGCATTTTTGTGTACAGGTATTCACCGACCGTGGTGCTCTGAGTCTGATCATCCACAAACACAGCGGCAGCGGCAATGATATCAGAATCCAGTTCCTGCTTGCCGCACATATTTGAGATGCTGGGGCAAAAGGACATCTACCATGTGTTCACGCCGCTGTTTCCCAACACCAGCACCAGGATCATCCTGAAAAAGCCCAAGACGGATTCCAGCATCCGCAAGGTGTGGCTGCCCAAGACCCTGGCCTATATCCTGCGGGAATGGAAGTCCGCGCAAGACGAGCTTCGGGCGCTGCTCCGTGACGAGTATCAGGACTACGACCTGGTGGTGGCGCTGGCCAATGGCCGACCCTGTGAGGACCGTATCATCCTAAAGTCGTTTGAGAAGCTGCGGGAGAAAGCAGGGCTTCCCAAAGTGGTCTTTCACTCCCTGCGTCATTCCAGTACCACCTATAAGCTGAAGCTCAACCACGGCGACCTGAAGGCCACCCAGGGCGATACAGGCCATGCCGAGATCGACATGATAACCAGTATCTATGCTCACATTCTGGACGAGGATAGAAAGGTCAATGCTCAGAAATTTGAGACAGCCTTCTATGCCAAGCCTGATCTCCGCAATGTCCGTCCGCCGGAAGAATCGGCAAAATCGGAGCCTGCGACCCTGGACCTTGAAAGCCTTGTGGAGCAGCTTCAAAAGTCACCGGAGCTGGCAAGTGCGCTCGCGGCCTTGATAGCGGCGCAAGCCCCGGCAAAGTGATCCAAAAAATCGAATTAGCAAAACGCAGAATTTTCTTAGCAAATTTCTGAAAAGCGTTCGAGTCCAATTAGCAAATATACATCATGCGGCGTATAAAAATTTCCCGGTAACAGAAGCGAAATTACCGGGAGAAGGAGGAACAAAAAAACGCTGCAAACCCCGAAAAAAGGCTTGCAGCGGTGCTTTCTGGCGTCCCAGAGAGGATTTGAACCTCCGACCCCACGCTTAGGAGAACTATTGAACAATTGTCATACATGTTCACCGATGTTCAAAAGAGCCAGTAATCATCAGGCTTTTTTCACATTCCGAATCGCTTCCTGTTCACCGAAGTTCACCGTTGTCGTTAGATGTTTACCCGCTCAAATTAGCAGTTTTTTAGATTTTGCTAAAAAGGGGAAGAAGAACAATTTTCATCTAACGCCATTTTTAGCAGTTTTGAGTGCGAAAATCCAACCTCAATCGAACTGAAAATCGAAACATGTTTTCATCCAAATCCCTGAAAAGTATTTGCTGGGGAAGATGATAAAAAAGAGAGTATTGCATCCCCGGTTCGAATGAAATCCGAGTTTACAATACTCTCTATGTATGTGAAGGACCGGATCAGCTCTCCGGCCCTTCTTTTAATTAAGGCTTTTTGCCAGGCTCGTCAGCAGCGCAGCCATCTCCGGATTGCTGAGGATCTTTGCCAGCAGCTCAGGATCTACGCCAGCAGGGGCAGCCGGTCCCTTGTCTTCCGGCTCTGCCGATGCCTCAACACTCTCGACTCCCTTACCGCTGTAAAAGGCTCTCTCAAACAGTGCTGCGTTGTTCTTGCGGTCATCGTCCAGAATGTGCGAATACTGATCCGTAACCATCTGGGCTTGTGCATGACCGGAATCGCCCTGAACCGATTTGATATCGCCGCCGTTCAGCTTCAGTTTATAAGTGATGCTGAAATGGCGAAGACTGTGGAAAACGACCTTCGGCAGATCATTCTTTTCAATGAGCTCAGCAAAAAGAGCTGTGATGCGCGACTGCTCCGTCGGCATACCCAAGCCATTGGCCATGACAAGATCGAAATCTGCGTATTCACTGCCCAGAGCTTCTTTCGTGAAGTCCTGATCTCTTTTCCATTCGACCAGCATCTCTGCTACCGTCTTCGGAAGGAAGATCTTTCGTGTACTGGTAGCCGTCTTGGGCTTCTTCAATACAAGAACCGTCTTGTTGCTTTCCCTCAGCTCCGGGAATACACGAAGAACATCCTTCTTTTCCAGTGTCTTCATAACGCTCTTGCTCACACGCTGCAGTTCCTTATTCACATAGATACAGGCTTTTCCGGCAGCAATGCTTTCCGGAGAGATATCTACGCAATCCCAGGTCAGTCCCAGCAGCTCTCCAATTCGAAGGGAACAGGCAAAGGCCAGATTGATGGATAGCTTCAGCCGCTCATCTTCACACACTTCGATGGCATGAAACAGAGTCGGCGCATCCCAGATCTCGCGTTTTTTCGTTTCCGCTTTTGGGACCGTTGCATACATTGCCGGATTCTTCTCCATGAGTTCCCACTTTACAGCCTGGTGAAATGCGCTGCGAAGAACGTTATGTACTTTTCTTACAGTAGGGGGCGCGACAAAAACCACATCCTTCGATCCTTCCTTTTGCGTGATGCGGTGAACCGAGGGCGTTTTCAGAAGCTGCATATAATACTTTTCCAGAACACGCGCAGTTACGTCGCTCAGCTTCATATTGCCGATAATCGGTGAGATATAATTTTCAATCAGGGCGGTATTGCTGGAATATGCAGACATGGACCATGTTGTCTTGCCATAAAGAGAAACATACTCCTTCAGCAGCTCGTTCACTGTCTTACACTGATGAATGACCATGGTTCCTAATTCCTGCCGATATTCAATCTCGGCCTTTCGGCGTTTCGCATCGGCCATGGTCTTAAAGCTTTCCCATTTCTGCTTGCGCTTGCCGGTTGCCTCATCGTCGTAGAGATAGACGACATTATAACGATTATTTCGTTGTACGATCGATGCCATTTTCAATGACTCCTTTCTTCGTTTTCTCGCTCGAGTTTCTGCTGCAGCAGGAACCATTTGATATCATCCTTGGAAATCATGTACTTGGTTCCATATTTCCTGGCTTCAAGTTCTCCTGTCTGAATCAACCTGCGGATCTCATTGTAAGTAAGATCCAGCAGCACAGCTGCCTCCTGCAGATTGAATGCTGCCTTGGTTTCATCAACCTTCAAACGAGGCGTTACAGCTTCTTGCTGTTTCCGCTCAATTGCGGCAATCTCCTGCGGTGACCGGTCACAAAGCTTGCGATATTTGCTCTGACCTGCGTACCAGCGCTCGAAGCTTTCCTTTGTTACGCGGCGTCGATCCGCGATATATACAAAGTCAAATTGGTCTTTATCTCTGCCCGTGAGCAGGATATTGTACACCTCTTTTCTGGAAATCAAGAGCAATCTGGCCATCTCCGGCATGGTCATGGATGCAGCTTCAACTCGGCATCTCGGTCACGGTCCGCCCTTGTGCGGTACCTGGATTGTGCCTTGTACCACGCTGCAAAAACGTCCTTGTGGATCCGCATCCAATAATCGACCTCAAAAGTTTCGATATCGTATCGCTTGATCAGATCATAAACTATGCTGTCGGACACGCCCAGCTCCTCTGCCAGTTCCTGCGGGGAATAGGAGTAGGATCTGAGCTCTTCTCCGGGCGGTGGACCGTCCACCTTCTTGTACTTTACCTGGTTGGCATACCAGTGTTCAAAGCTGTCGATTACGATTCTCATCTTTCCTTTAACCATAACCGTTTCAAAGCATTGCTTATGTACAAGCCAGTAGGAGTCCGTCTTACGAAGCCCTAACATCCGCCGCATCTCCGGAACGGACATTGTAGTTTTCTTCTTGTCCATCTCTGGGTCCCTCCTTAGAAAGTGATAGCCAGGTCTTTCGACCTGGCTACATCGTAGCGGATAGCATTTCTGAATGTTAGGATGTCACCGGGCGGCTTGACATCCTTGACAAATCAGAGCTTTTCATCCAGCCACGCATCAAAGCTCTTTTTAGAAATTCGGTAAGCAGCTCCGATCCTCATCCAGCGGAACTCCTTTTGCTCCAGAAGCTTGTATACAGTACCTCGGCTGATGCCGAGAATGATCTGCAGGTCTTCCACGGTATAGCAACGCTTTTCCGTGACAGCGATGGCATTCTCTGCCGGTAATTCAAAGGTTTCCATAGCTTCCATCGTATCGTTCCTCACTTTCCGTTCATAAATTGCTCTGTTCCATTGATATCCATATCATGGAAACTCCACACACTCCGGGATGGGCAATACATCCTCCGGATTCAGATGAAGGCTCACGCGGATGCTGTCATCGATGCGTTCCATATGTCTTTTGCTTGTGCGTCCCAGATACTTGAGGACCTGGCACTTATTGATGGTGACGATCTGTTCCGCCTCGCTCATGGACGTTTCATTCAGTCCTCGCTGCTTCTCAATGACATAATGCGTAGGCTGACCAAGCTTCTTCAGCTCCGTCGTAAGCGGCACCACGATCAGGGTCGGGCCAAAGAAATTACCGCTGTTGTTCTGAATATTGATGACCGGTCGAACGCCGCCCTGAATGTTGCCGCGATGTTCGCCAAGATCAACCAGATAAATATCACCACGCCGATAGTTCCAATCTTTTTTAAGCATGTTTTTCCTCCTTGCTCAGTTTTATGTAAAAGGGCAGGAATCGCTTCCTGCCCAAGAAAGCCTTGATAGGCTCAATCTCAATCAATATGTTATCCCCACATTTGTCCTCGACACCCCTGGGAACGGGCAGACGCTCTGGCCTGCCGGGAATACATTCAGGCGTCTGGCTGCTACCAGATCCATGGGACTCTAACCCCTCCGTGGTTCTCACCGAGCTGCGTACAGAAGTATCATTATGCTGTGATGGATCAATGCTGTATACCGGAAGCAATCCGATACTTACAGGCCGGTTCACGCCTTCGCCTGCCAGATGGCAGGCAGTGCGTTTCGCCGCTGATGTAGCTCCTCATCACAGGTTCGTACCTGAAGAATGATATGTAGTTTTCAAGGTGCGTGTCTCGAAGATTTCTTGGCTCCTGACATGATCAAGTTTATCCCTCCTGGCTGAAATTCTTAAGGTACCGGCAGTACGGGCAGCCCGCCCTTGTTGTACGGGTTACATACTCTTCGCGATTTCCGTCAGCTGTGTTACTACATCCAGCAGCTTGGTGCGATTTTCTACCATGTCATGATCTTTGCCTGTAAGAAGATAATCGGTGCTGACATGGAAATAGCAGGCAATTGCAACGATCAGATCAATGGAGGGCTTTCTCTTGCCGCGTTCCATCTTGCCAAGATGCTCTACACTGATATTCAGGGCCTCAGCCAGTTCCTCCTGTGTCATGTCATACTGGTCCTTGCGGAGAATGTAAACGGGTTCCGAAGTCATTTGCATCAAAATAGTACATACTGTTTTTCCTTTCCGCCTGCTGCGGAAGAGCAAAGGATACCATTGCCCACAGTACGTTCCTGACCCCGGTCCCCGAAAAGGGGTGCACTAAAATAAGGGTACCGATACTGCTGTTTCGAAAAATTGAAAATTTTCATTTTTCGAAAGTGAGCAATATATGTATCCTCAGCCCTTAATGCATGTCAGGCTTTCGATATGATGTTTGAGTTTCGAAAGCCTTGCCGGAATAAAAATAAGAGACCACCGGCAAGGCGGGGATCCTACCTGTGTAGGAATCCCGTCTTGTCGGTAGCCTCTCATGTATGTCTGGTTTAACTGACCGATCTTACGGCATGTGACCTGGAGATGGATTTATGCAGCCTGTTTCATCTCAACCATTCCGTCGTTATGCCACGTTCATTTTGTTGTTTTAGATACGCTCCTGACCGGCAGGGGCATAGATGTCGATGCGATCATGCCTGCGGCCCATTCTCTTGCTGACCATTACAGTCTGGCATCTGTCACAAGTCATTCTTGTTGCCCCATCTTTTCCTTCATAGCCAATGACCAAATGGCGGCAGTTGGGGCAATATATCTTTCTAGAGCGCCACTTCGAGTTTTCATAAGACAATTCCATATCTCCCTTCTTGTTGCGTGGGTTCAGTCTGCGGGCAGTGTCTGTGCCTGCAGATTTCGGATTACGAATATCGGGACCCGTCTTCTCATCTGTGGGCTCCAGCAGTATCTTACCGCACTGCCACAGTGATCACATTCCATCCATCCGTCTGTTTCCTCCAGGAAAAGACTGCGATTGACAGCGCCACATATAGGGCACTTCACGTCGTATGTATTCATAATCGCGTGTCACCTCCGATGGTATTGATGTCTTCTTATAAAGCTTTGATTACATGCTCGGCTACGCCCTGAACGACCAGATGTCTTACGAGAATGACCTCATTGGGATATTTGTCCTGATTCCGATACTCAAGAATTGCTTTCTTCGTATCGTGATCAACACCACCATAAACCTTCAATGTGTTTTCGTTGTCCTCGGTAAGAGCAACTACAATGTCGCCAACTTCAGCAGTGCAATCCGTCCGGATAACAACCAGATCCCCGTCATCGATGCCCGCATCAACCATAGAGTCACCGGAGGCCTCCAGAATATAAAACTGGCCATTCCCGAAAAGGGAAACAGGAAGGCTTCCGCAGCATGTCCTTGTACTCGGCTAACACATTTTGCGGGGCCAGGATCCTGATCTTACCGGTAAATCCGAAAACCCAACGATAAAATGTCGAACTGGTACACACATTTACGGTGGCCTTGAAATGATCGTCGTCAATCACTTCAGACTCAAAATCAGTGCCGAAGTTATCGATCAGATACTTCATGACAGCGGAGTGGCAGAGGAGTTGTACATCCACCGGTTCATCGGTATCAAACATCCGAAACACATGCCTGCTGTATTCGGTAGGATTGTAGCCATCCGGCGGCATTACAGCGATCTGATTCAGAATCTTTGGCTGCTCATAGATCCGGTCAACACGGAAATTCCGTATTTCCTGTCGCTCATCGCAAAAGCCGCGCATGTAATAGTAGTCGCCGTCCCAGATCAGAGTATAGGGACTGACCGTGTAGGGCCTGCCTCCATTTGCCGGACAGCGCTGCTTATTCATATCGAAGTCGGTGTAGAAGAAGGAAATCTTCCGTCTGGTATCGATTGCTTCGTTAATGGCGTCAACAACATAATAACCGTTCTGATTGTCCGGCTTTACGCGATTCTCCACATAAATATGACGACGAAGCTTCCGTGCATTATCCGCCGTTGTCAGCGTCAAAAGCTTTGTAATGAGCTCGTCGCATTTCCGCTGGGTAATGAACTTGGAAGCGGAGATGGCGTCCACCAGGACCTTTAGCTCGGCCAGATCAAAGGTTTGCCCGTCATAGTAGTACTTGTTCTGGGTAGACTCGTAGTGCTCAATATTGAGCCCACAGTCATGCAACATGGCGAGGTCATCGCTGATGGTATTTCGCGATACCTTGACCGCATATTCTTCCCTCAGGATCTTCATCAGCTCGGCGGTGGATAATGTATGGTCAGCATCCGTATGCCGAACCAGGTGCTGATAGAGATATAAAATTCTAAGCTTTGTGCCGTTGGACTTAATCCTTTGGCTTTCTATCAATGTGTCATTCATGGCATTTACTCCTGTGAGAAATAGGCTGCCGCTTCTTTATATTTTTCTGCAGTCATTTTGCAAACCAATCTAATGCCGGTTTTCCTTTTTCCCCGGCTCCTTGCGTTCACCGGCTTTCACACCGATGACCTTTCGGATCTGCTTCGGCGCCGCGATAGGATAGATGTCCGCCATGTGATCCGCAATCCGTTTGGCCGACAGCTCCGGTTCTTCCTTATATGCGGAAGTCACATAATCGCAGCCCCACAGATGCTCCGGCGTCGCATAAACAGCAATCGGCCAGCCATAGGCCTCGCCCTTCTTGTTCTTGCGCTGGCGGAAATCCCGCACGCAGAGATACAGCTGCATCTGCAGCCAGGTGATCACGCCTTCAAAGCCCTTCTCACCGTCCTTGCCAAAACCTGCCGTCTGCTTCAGCTCGTTGGAATAGTACTCCCGATCCTGCAGCTCCTCCGCATACAGATCCATGATCCGTTTCTGCTTGTACGACGCCTTTCCGTCCTCCCAGAGTGCATCAAAATCGTATCCATCCCGCCGGAAGTTCAGAAAATACGGCAGCCATTCTCTGGAAATGAAGCCCGCCTTCTTGTCAAAGAATTTTCCGTAGGCCACATCGCCGCGCCGTGCAATGATTTCACGCCACTCTCAGGGATCCCGCGCGGGATCCTCCGACCACCAGAGCTCCGGCACCGTGCGCTCCTCAAGAGAGAAGCCCGGGATGTCATTCTTGAACAAAGGCAGGAAGCCAACCTTGTTGATATATTCAATTGCCTCATCCACTGTGTGAATGCACTCCGGATCATCCCAGGAAACGCCATGCATGATCCAAGTTCCGCCTTCATTTGCCATTCTTACGTCACCGCCTTATACCTACCTTGTGCTCCAAAAAACAGCCCTCATCATGAGAATAAATCACGCCCACCGCCTGCAGGTAAGCGTAGATTACTGTGGTTCCGACGAATTTCATGCCGCGCTTCTTCAGGTCCTTCGAAATCAGATCCGAAAGCTCGGAATGCGACAGTCCTCGTTCATAGATCACCTTGCCATCGGTCCAATGCCAAAGGTACTCTGCAAAGCCACCGTATTCCTGCTGTATCTCACGGAAGATCTGCGCATTGCTGACTGCAGCCTGTATCTTTAACCGGTTACGGATAATACCAGGATTATTTTGCAATGATTCCAGCTTGTCCTCGCCGTATGCACAGACCGCATCCAGATCAAAATCGTCGAACGCCTCACGGAATGCATCCCACTTATTCAGGATGCACTCCCAGGACAATCCGGCCTGAAAGCATTCCAGAATCAGCATCTCGAACAGCTTGTGATCGTCATGAAGCGGAACACCCCATTCTTCGTCATGGTAACGTATGTACCGTTCATTTTTCGGATTTGCCCAGCGGCAGCGATTTTTTTCGTCGGTCATTCATTGCATATGAATCACATCCTTTCTGCAGGAGAGAGAGAGAGTCTCATGACATCTTCTCAGGCTTTTGTTTCAGGTACAATCATCATTGAGTAGCCTGCATACACTGCATACATTGCGACACTGTGCCTTGTCCAATGAGCAATTATCTTGATTATCTGATCCTTCTGAGAATGCTATATTCGTTATTTACGGATGTTAGACATATATCCGTACCTTTCATTAATTCCATCCTACACTTGGATATAATCTTTTTTCAATTGAAATATGGTCTTCATTTTCTAATGTACACGAATAGAATCTGTAATGGCACACTTCTAAAATGACGTTAATGCTAAAATAATTGTGCCGGATACACAAAAATGCCAGCGTTACATAGAAAATTAAAAATAAAACCACTTGATCCCATTGAGTAAAATCAAATGCAAATAATGGCAATATGTACGACAGCAAATACTCGGCTGAAATAGATTTTTCTTCTGAGCAGGATACAAGTCTATAAACTTTTTCCCCACTTCTTTGCTTTGGCCTTAGCTCATTCCAAAGAATGCAGCCGCTTATAAAGGCATGTGTCACAATTATTATGATTGATATAACCTCTGTCCGTATCTCTCCGCCGGTAACGATGCTCTTTACATCAATAAACAATATCGATATCCATAGCGGAACAAATGACATAAAAACAGGCTAGCAGAAAAAATCACTGACATATTGTTGCCTCATTCCCATTTCTTTGCACTTGGAACTTCCATAGGTAGACTTTCAAATGGATCTACCATTCCTTTGTCGCACAGAATTTTCACTATTTTTTCCGTGACACCTTCTTGATTTGTATCAAATTTACGGAATGAGATTTTTTTTTCGCCTTGTGCTTGCATTTTTAAGTTTCTCAAGGTGCGATTGATTATACGAAACGAATCTGCGTGGGTTATGACCACTGCCTGCAACAGACGAAAACTTCTCGATATTTACAACAATTTCACTTTCCTGTACTTTGGCAATATAATCACTGCAAAGAACTTTATAGGAACGTTCCATATTAAAAAGATTCTCCCATTGAGCGTAAACAGATACACCTCGTTGCCGTAAATTAGGGACATCGATTGTCGGACGTAATGTCAGTACCTTTTTATCGAGTTCCTGAAAGCTCCCTTATTTTGCATAAATCGATGCTTTAACATCGTTATTGGATTCTGCATTGAAATCAACTTGATGGGAATTATTGTTTCATCTCTTTCAAATTGGCCAATTAATACTGATGCTCTTGCTTTCATCTCAAAGGGATCAACTTCGAATTGGGATTAGCTAAAGCTTGCATCAAACTGTTATATTCGGAGGCAATAAGAGGACTTGTTCTATTCAGCTTATATATTGTTTTTCCATTTGCCGATCCATCGTATTCTGATAAATGTACAAATTTCGCATCAAAACAGCCCTTGGCTCCGATATAAAGTTCAGAGACTTCAGATACAAATTCCTCCAGCCTACCGGCGGGATCAAAAGTGATCTCTGCCTGTGTACTCTGTGCCAGCACGTTTTGAAGGCTTAATCTGTAAAACCTGCAAAGACCAATTCTTGGCATTGTTCAAATTTTGAAGAATGCTTCTAATATCGTTTAACAACGTTTTTATACCCTCCGCGGTCAAATCCTGCTTATATCAAATAACTTCCTCAAAGACCTTAGAGAACACTAGCTTTGTGAAGACGTCGTCAACCTGCTTGGCCAAGTCTTTCGAATGAATTTGCGTTCCAAGCTCGATGTTTCCCTCCTGACCGTGATATGAGAGGTTTGCCGATGTGATCAGCGTATATTCTCCGTCAACGGAAATCACCTTGGCATGAAGGGCCGACATTTTGTCTTC
>VOFC01002707.1_pt1 | contig 36874 bp, 43 predicted proteins | sample 5384161 | NCBI WGS metagenome assembly VOFC01 (sample SAMN12384722, study PRJNA508395) | human gut metagenome | isolation source: healthy gut B | host: Homo sapiens | reverse complement strand
AAAATTGCTTAAGATGCACGGATGCAGGAGGTGTCGGAATAATGTCTGCTTATGATAAAGTTATGGCGGCGAGAGATGCCAATAAAATTACAACTGTTGATTACATAAATCATATGTTCGGCGACAGCTTTTTTGAACTGCACGGCGACAGGAGATATTCCGACGATAAGGCAGTTGTGGCAGGACTTGCTATGTTGCACGATATGCCTGTAACCGTAATCGGAATTGAAAAGGGCAGAAAAGAGCGTATGGAGCGCAATTTCGACAGGTTCATCCGAGGGCTACAGAAAGCTCTAAGACTTATGAAACAGGCTGAAAAGTTCCACCGCCCTGTTCTTTTGCTTTGTAGATACAGCGGTGCTTTACCCGGGAATCGGAGCGGAAGAAAGAGGTGCTCCAGTCCTTTGAAAGGCAGTTTCAAAGCTCCACAGGCCGCAGAGGCACTCAAACTTACTGCGCAGGATTTATTTGACGGTGGCTGTAATTGAGCGTATTATCAGAGAAACCGAGGCAGAGGATGCCGCTTATGTTTGAAAGTCTAAAACTCTGATTCAGAGAACTTTTGAAAAAATCTTGCACTTACCGACGAAGAACTTACAAATGCCCGTTATGAAAGATTCAGAAGAATAGGTGCCGATTTATAATTCTAAAAGTATAACTGTCTGCTTTGCAGGCGGTTTTTTGTGGAAATTTTGAGAAGTTGTTTGAATGTAGGGGTGGGATTAACTTATTTTCGGTCGGGTAACAGAGGCAGAAAAGAGCAATGTTTCTGTCACGAATATAAAGTTTGGTCAACCTTTTCAAAGGTTGTGGTGGGCAACGCCCATAAAAATTTAATCTATTGGAAATTTTAATAGCCAAACGGCAAGCCTTTTGGCACTTTATTTTCTAATATGCGTGTAACCGGTAGCGGTGATCCGAGAGTATCACTAAAGGATACACATGCCGGAAAGCTTATGCAGAGAAAGATTACAACAGGTGCGTCGGCAGGTTACAGTTCATACGGTAACCAAATCGGTCTTGCAACAGGACAGGTTCAGGAAATATATGATGAAGGCTACGTTGCAAAGAGAATGGAAATCGGTGCGGTTATAGGTGCGGCACCAAAGAAGAATGTTATTCGTGAAGTGCCGTCAAAGGGCGACGTTATCATTCTTCTCGGAGGAAGAACAGGTCGTGACGGTATCGGCGGTGCAACAGGTTCTTCAAAGGCACATAATGAAGAAAGCGTTGTTACTTGCGGAAGTGAAGTACAAAAGGGTAATCCGCCTGTTGAAAGAAAAAAAATTCAAAGACTTTTCAGAGATGAAAAGGTTACTACATATAAAGAGATGTAACGACTTCGGCGCAGGCGGCGTATCGGTTGCTATCGGTGAGCTTGCGGACGGACTTGTTATTGACCTTGACAAAGTTCCTAAAAGTATGAGGGTCTTGACGGAACCGAACTTGCAATCAGCGAATCACAGGAAAGAATGGCTGTTGTTGTAAGAGCGGAGGACTCAGATAAGTTTATAGAATATTCAAATAACGAAAATCTTGAGGCAACAAAGGTTGCATATGTCACAACGAAAACAGGCTTGTGATGACCTGGCGCGGCAAGACAATCTGCGATATTTCAAAGAGATTTCCTTAACACAAACGGTGCAACAAAAGAATACTGATATTGAAGTTGTACTTCCTGATACTGAAAACAGTTTCTTTAAGCAAGAAGTTGTTACTGACGTAAAGGCAAAGTGGCTTGAAACACTTTCAGACTTAAACGTATGCTCACAAAAGGGACTTTGCGAAAAATTCGACTCGACCATAGGCGCAGGCAGTGTGCTTATGCCGTTCGGCGGAAAGTATCAGCTTACTCCGTCAGAGGGTATGGCTGCTAAAGTTCCTGTACTTGACGGTGAAACAAATACGGCAACCGTTATGACATTCGGTTATAATCCGAAACTTTCAAGCTGGAGCCAATATCACGGTTCAACATATGCAATCGTTGAATCTGTTTCAAAAGCGGTTGCGTTGGGTGCTGATTATAAGAAAATTTATCTTACATTCCAAGAGTACTTTGAAAGACTTGGAACCGATCCTAAGCGTTGGGGCAAGCCTTTTGCTTCATTGCTTGGTGCATATAAGACACAGCTTGCATTAGGTATCGCGGCAATCGGCGGCAAGGACTCGATGAGCGGTTCATTCAATGAACTCGACGTTCCTCCAACGCTGACATCGTTTGCGGTTGCTCCGGTAAAGGCGGACAAGGTTATTTCACAGGAAATAAAGAAAGCCGGCTCAAAGCTTGTTATGTTCACAGTTAAACGTGACGAAAACGATTTACCTAAGTTTGACGAATTGAAGAAAATGTATGACACGGTTCATCAGCTTATTCTTGACGGCAAAGTATTGTCGGCAAGCGTTGTTAAAGGATTCGGTCTTGTTGAAACTGTTTCAAAAATGTCATTCGGTAATATGATCGGTGTTGAATTTGACAAGAACCTTACAAATGATATGCTATTCTATGCACCGCTTGGCTCAATCGTACTTGAAGTTGAAGAAGAAATTGACGGTGCCGTAACAGTCGGTACAACAGGCTCTGACTCATTCACAGTAGGCGGAGTAAATATTCCGCTTAGCGAGGCGGCTGAAGTATGGAAAAAAACCGCTTGAAAAGGTATTCCCTACAAAAGCAGGTCACTTTACAAGTGAGCCTGAAACATTCAGCTATGATAAGAGAAATATAACTGTTGCAACAGAAAAATTTGCAAAACCGAGAGTATTTATTCCTGTATTCCCCGGTACGAACTGCGAATACGATACTGCAAGAGCATTTGAAAACGCAGGTGCTGTGGCAGATGTATTTGTTGTAAGAAACCTTACGGGTGACGACGTTGTTTACTCAATGAAAGAAATGCAAAAGAGAATAAACAATTCTCAAATCGTAATGATTCCGGGCGGTTTCTCAGGCGGTGACGAACCTGAAGGCAGCGGTAAATTTATCGCAACCGCATTCAGAAATCCGCTTGTTAAAGACGCGGTTATGAATATGCTTAAAAACCGTGACGGTCTAATGCTTGGTATATGCAACGGCTTCCAGGCACTTATAAAGCTTGGTCTTGTACCTTACGGAGAAATTCGTGACCTTGACAGTAATTCACCGACACTTACATTTAACACAATCGGCAGACACGTTTCTTGTATGGCAAGAACAAGAATTGCATCAAACAAGTCACCATGGCTTGCAAATGTAAATACAGGCGATGTTCATACAATCGCACTTTCACACGGTGAAGGTAGATTTATCGCGTCGGAAGAACAGGTTAAGGAACTTGCGGAAAACGGACAGATTGCAACTCAGTATGTAAACCTTGAAGATAAGGCAACATATGATATTGACTGGAATCCAAACGGTTCGGTATATGCTATCGAAGGTATAACAAGTCCTGACGGCAGAGTGCCTGGTAAAATGGGACACAGTGAACGTATCGGTAAGAACGTATCGTTTAACGTTCCGGGTAACAAAGACCAAAAGCTGTTTGAGGCAGGCGTTAAATATTTTAAATAATACAAAAAGGCTGTCGTCAAATGTCGGCAGCCTGTTTTATCACGAGGAGAAAGATGTTATATGAAACCGAAAATTGGTGTTGTGTTTCCAAAGATAACGGATAAAGATATAGCCGATTTGGAAATAGAAAAAATAAGAGTTTCAAAAACAGAAGAAAAATAGGTATTTTGCTTGGCTCTGACACGTCCGCTTATCAGCAGGCGAAGGTCGAAAGTGAAGTGAAAAAAAGGCTTGTAATCTTACGGAAGTAATCGTTAGGGTTGATAACAGAATTAAACAGCAAGACAAAAATGTAATGATTTACGAAGTTGAACCCGGTCAAGAGGGCTCTATGCAGTCTGCATCATCAGGTCCGAAAATCAAAGGTAAAGCAAATGTTTCGGATATGCTTTACGGCAGACCGATTAATGACGATATTATATCAATTCATTCGATTAACAATAATTCGGGCAGAGTTGTGTTTTCGGGTAAGGTATTTTTGTTGAGGACAGAGATATTAAATCTAAAAAAACTGGCAAGGAATTTCACCTTATAACAATGGATATTACCGATAACGAGGACTCAATATCGGCGAAAATGTTCGTTACAAAAACGGAAGATGACGAGCCGTTTAACAAGCTTTTTTTCAAAATTGAAAAAAGGGAGTCAAGGGCGGCGGTATATATATCGTTGCACGTGGTAAGGCACAGTTCGACCAATATGCAGGTGAAACGATTGTGATGATTAACGACATTGCGGAAATTGAAAAACCGCCTGTTCGTATGGACGAGGCATCGGAAAAACGTGTGGAACTTCACTTGCATACACAGATGTCGGCGATGGACGCGGTTTCCTCCGTAAACGACCTTATCAACAGAGCGATTTATTGGGGGACATAAAGCGATTGCCGTTACCGACCACGGAGTTGTGCAGTCGTTCCCGGATGCAATGAAAGCGTCTAACTTTAATGAAAAAATTAAAATTCTTTACGGTGTTGAGGATATTTGATTGACGACAGCAAGAAGATTGTCTATAATGCGGAAAATCAGAATATTGACTCACCGTTTGTTGTGTTTGATATAGAAACAACAGGACTTCACAACGACAAAAACAATATCACCGAAATCGGTGCGGTAAAGGTTGTAAACGGTCAGATTGTCGATAAGTGGTCTACGTTCGTTAATCCGTGTCAGCCGATACCCGAAAATATTGTGGAACTTACGGGTATTACGGACAGTATGGTGGCTGACGCACCGAAAATCGAAGAAATACTCGGTGAGTTTTTTCGAGTTTTGTAAGGATTGCATACTTGTTGCACATAACGCGGCGTTCGATATAGGATTTATAAAAAAAAGGCGGCGGAGCGTCATAATTTTGAATTTAATTTCTGCTACCTTGATACGCTTATGCTTGCAAGATGTATGTATCCCGAACTTCCGAATTTTAAACTTGATACGCTTACAAAACATCTTCACGTTATTCTTGAAAATCATCACCGTGCGGTAGATGATGCAAAGGCTACGGCTGATGTTTTCGTTAAGATGATAGAAAAACTTCGCGAAGAAGATAAGACGGAGCTTAAAACTTTCAATGATATTTTTGATTTAAGAAGTGCGTCAAAGAAAAATAAAGCGTATCACATTATCATACTTGCAAAAAATCAAATCGGTTTAAGACATATTTATGAAATGATTTCGGAATCGCATTTGAAATATTTCTTCAGAACACCGAGAATACCGCGAAGTTTGCTTGAAGAAAAACGCGAGGGACTTATACTCGGTTCGGCTTGTGAGGCTGGCGAACTTTTCAGAGCGATGATAGACGGTGACAGTGACGAGGAATTAAAGGAAATAGTTGATTTTTACGACTATCTTGAAATTCAGCCGATAGGTAATAATGCGTATATGAAAACCGATCCGAAAACACCCTATGGTAAATACGGACGAAGATTTGCAAAATTTAAACAGACGTATTGTTGCACTTGGCGAAAAGTATAATAAACCCGTTGTTGCAACGTGTGACGTGCATTTTATGGATATGGAGGGCGCGGATTACAGAAAAATCCTTATGAATTACAAAGGATTTTCGGACGCTGACAATCAAGCACCGCTGTATTTCAGAACAACGGAAGAAATGCTTAAAGAATTTGAGTATTTGGGCAAGGAAAAGGCGTATGAGGTTGTTGTAAAAAACACAAACCTTGTAGCCGATATGATAGAGGATGTCAGACCGATTCCTGCGAAAAAGTGTCCGCCTGTAATTGAGGGTGCGAAAGAGGGTATCATAAACGACTCGACAACGAGAGCAAAGGAAATATACGGCGATCCGCTTCCTGAAATCGTGCAGAAACGTCTTGATAAGGAACTTCATTCGATTACGACTTACGGTTTTTCGGTTATGTACAGAATTGCACAGGAGCTTGTACGTCATTCGCTTGCGGATGGATATTTGGTTGGCTCACGTGGTTCTGTCGGCTCGTCGCTTGTTGCGTATTTGTCGGATATAACGGAGGTTAATTCACTTCAAGGTCACTATATTTGCCCGAATTGTAAAAACGTAGAGTTTATTGAGTCTGAAATTGGTTTGTCGGGGTGTGACTTGCCCGATAAGGTGTGTCCGAAATGCGGAACGAAGTACAGAAAAGACGGCCACGATATTCCGTTTGAAACATTCCTTGGATTTAAGGGCGATAAAGAGCCTGATATTGACCTTAACTTTTCGGGCGTGTATCAGCCGGTAATCCATAAATACACCGAAACATTCTTCGGCAAGGGTAAGGTTTTTAAAGCCGGAACAATCGGTACTGTCGCGGAAAAAACCGCATTCGGTTATGTAAAGAAGTATTGCGAGGAGAGAAATCTTGTGATGCGTAATGCGGAGATGAAACGACTTGCAAAAGGATGTGAGGGCGTAAAACGTACGTCGGGACAGCACCCTGGCGGAATTATCGTTGTACCGTTTGAAAATGATATACATGAATTTTTTGCCCTGTTCAGCACCCTGCGGACGATCCTAATTCGGATATTATTACGACTCACTTCGATTACCACAAAATCGACCAAAACCTTTTAAAACTTGATGAGCTTGGACACGATGATCCGACGGTTATAAGAATGCTTGAGGATATAACGGGACTGCACGCACGGGATATTCCGATAGGTGACCCCGAAACAATGAGTTTGTTTACATCAAATAAAGCGTTGAAATTACTTCCGGGTAAGGATATAGGTACAAATTTGGGTACATACGGAATACCTGAGTTCGGTACAAAGTTTGTACGTCAAATGCTTGAAGATACAAAGCCGACAACATTCTCTGAACTTGTAAGAATTTCGGGGACTTTCGCACGGTACTGACGTGTGGCTCGGCAATGCACAGGAATTAATCAGAGAGGGCAAGTGTGACTTGTCGCACTCAATATGCGCCCGTGACGATATTATGATTTATCTTATTTCATGCGGTGTTGAAGAAGAACATTCGTTCAAGATAATGGAAATGGTGCGTAAAGGTAAAGGCCTGACGCCTGAATATGAACAGGAAATGCGTGATAATAATGTGCCTGATTGGTATATTGAATCGTGTAAAAAATCAAGTATATGTTCCCTAAGGCACACGCTGCCGCTTACGTTATGTCGGCATTCAGAATTGCGTATTTTAAAGTACATTATCCAGAAGCATTTTATATCGCATATTATTCGGTGCGTGCCGATGATTTTGATGCGTCGGTAATGGCGAGGGGAGAAGAACGCGTTCGTGAAGAAATGCGTTCAATCAACGCAAAGAAAAAAGGACGGAACTGTTACTCCGAAAGAAGAAAAAACCTTATACCGATACTTGAAATTTGTATTGAAATGTACGCAAGAGGAATTAATTTCGTGCCTGTCGATTTGTACGAATCACACGCGACCGATTTCAGACAGGTTGAGGGCGGTATTCTTCCTCCTCTTTCAGCACTTCCGGGACTTAGCGAAAACGACGCAATAAGCATTACGGAAGAAAGAAAGAACGGCGAATTTAGAAACGTCGAAGATTTAAGACTTCGTACAGGTATAATAGAATTGCAACGACTATTATTGAAAGGATGATTCCCATGAGCCACTACAAACATTTTACCACAAAAGAACGAGAAAAGATACTGTTTTTTTTCTTGCACAAGAGAAAACAATTAGTTTTATAGCCAAAGAATTGCAGAGAGATAAATCATCGGTATCTCGTGAAATTAAGCGTAATACTAATACTGAAGGCATTTACTCGCCATCATACGCACAAAAAGCAATATGAAATTCGAAGACGCAAATGTGGTAGAAAACCATTGTTATTAAATGCTGATATTCATAAAACTGTTCAATTCTTGTTTCTTCAATATCAATGGTCTCCGGAGCAAATTTCATTTCGTTTAAAACATGAGAAAAATCCTATACAAATTAGTTATGCTACAATTTATCGTGGAATATATCGAGGATTTTTAGAAGAAGGGAAATTATCTCCCGGTCAACGTGGAGTTGCAAGAAAGTTAAGACATAGAGGAAAAACCACACATAAAAATGGTTGTATTGAAACGAGAGGCAAAATAAAAATTAGTCATCACATTTCAGAACGACCAGAACAAGCAAATCAACGAGAGAGAATAGGCGATTGGGAAGCTGATACTGTTGCAGGCGTAACAGGAAAAGCGTGTTTAGTAACGCTTGTTGACCGAAAGAGTCGTTATTTGTTGTGCCAAAAAGTAGCAAAAAAAGATTCTATCAGTGTAAAACAAGCGATAATTCATATGTTAAAAGATAGTCAACCAAAAACAATTACACCTGATAGGGGCAAAGAATTTTCACGACATGAAGAAATCAGCAAAGCTCTAAATGATGTGCAATTCTATTTTCCTGAACCACATCAACCATGGCAAAGAGGTACTAATGAGAATACTAATGGACTTCTACGCGAATATTTTCCTAAAAACAGGATTTGACAGAAATTAAATCATCATTAATTAGAGATAAAACTCTTATTTTAAATCAGCGTCCACGCAAATGCTTGAACTGGAAATCGCCTTTTGAAGTTTATTTTGATAGTGCAGGTGACAAAAAACTTGATACTTCGGCAAATTCTGTTCACAGTGATTATTTGACAATCGCAAGACCGAATGGTTATTTTGTGAGATTGGACGGAGATGACAGATACGGTTGGCTAATAAAAAGAAAGTTACTAAAACCGATGAAAAAAAGAAAAAGCTGTGCCGCTGCTATACATTGATGAAATGCAATCTGATGTAGATGAACAAACAGATTTGTATAACGGCAATAAGGCATATAAGAAAGTTAAAAGCAAATTTTTAGGTAATGATGTTGAATGGCTGTTGTATAATGAAGATAACTATATGCAGACGTATGTAGAACACGACCAAGTCAGCTATCACATATACGCTTATGCAGAAAGCATCGAAAAACAGCAGGACGTTATAAATTTTGTTTCGGGAATAAAGGAAAATTGTGCCGGTGTCGGTATAGGCGGAAAACCCGTTATATATCTGTATCCGGAAAAGGAACAAGAGGTAAATGTTAAACTTGATCTTGATGGCAAATTTACTTTCACATATCCCGAATACAACAATGGTTGAATGTAACGGCGAAGCCTGACGGCACGATAATTTCAGACGGAAAAGAATATTCCTATCTTTTCTGGGAGGGGTTAATGCCGACATTTAAGCCTGATTTTAAAGAGGGATTTGTCGTAAAGGGCAGTGACAGTGCCGAATTTTTGCGGGAAACACTTTCCCAAATGGGACTTACTCCAAAAGAATATAACGAATTTATAGTATATTGGGCGCCAAAATTACAAGAAAACGAATATAATAAAATTTATTTCGCTGAGGACGACTATACCGATGAGGCAAAACTTGAAATAAATCCAAAACCCGATTCGATTTTAAGAGTGTTTATGGTATACGAAAAAGCGGACGAAAATACTGTTTTACCGAAACAGGAGATAAAACCGTTTGAACGTAAAGGATTTACGGTTGTCGAATGGGGCGGATATTTAGCAGAGTGATGTTAGGAGGGACATAAAATGAAAAAAAAGATTATACCGATAATATTGTCACTGACGGCGGTAATGTCAACGTTACGGCGTTGGCAGAGGAAAAAATAAAAGTTACGTTAGACGGTCAAGCTATGGATTTTGACGTTGCACCGATAATACAGAACGACCGTGTTCTTGTACCGATGCGTGCGATATTTGAAGAACTTCATTGCAGTGTTGATTATACCGACATTGACGGCAGGCAGATTATAACGGCGAAAAATGACGGCAACACAATAGGTTTGGAAATCGGCAGTAATGAAATGACGGTTAATGACAAAAAAAGTGAGCCTTGACACAGCACCCGTAATTACAGATGACCGCACACTTGTACCGCTAAGAGCGGTGTCGGAGGCAATTGACTGTAATGTGGATTGGGATGGGGACACTAAAACTGTTACAATAGCACCTCACAAGTACAATGAATACTACACGCAAAAACTTATGGAAAATCTGCCTGGCGACGAAAACTATGTTATATCTCCGTTTTCGCTTGAAATGGCAATGATGATGGCGTCAGAGGGGGCAGTAGGGGACACAAAACAAGAAATAACGCAAGCATTTGATTCACCGAATACAAGTTTATACAGCCAAATAATAACCGATAACAAAAATAAGGGCATTGATATAGCAAATTCAATATGGTTTAACAAGGACAGCGGGGAAAATGCTTATTTCGCCGACGACTATCAAAAGAAAATACAAAGCGACTACCAAGGAACTGCTCAATCGGTTACGAACGATGACAGTATTGAAATGGTAAATGAATGGGTAGAAAAACAGACAAACGGCAAAATAACCAATATACTTTCTGAAGAAAACAGAGGTTATGTATGTGCACTTGCGAATGCGATTTATATGAAAGCAGATTGGGTAAATAAATTTGAAAAAAGAGGGTACATATAAAGAAACTTTCACCGATATAAACGGTGATGAATCGGAAATTGATTTTATGCATCAAGCGGCAGATTTTAAATATTATGAGAACGGTGACACTAAAGCCGTAAAATTGCCATATGAAAACGGACTAAGTATGGTTGTTGTTTTAGGGGACACTAAAATATTCTTAACGATATTCATAATAATAAAATGACAAGCAAGTTGGTTGATGTGTCGTTGCCGAAATTTAAAGCTGAATATTCGATAGACTACGTAAACATACTTAAAAATATGGGAATAGAAAAAGCTTTTTGATAATCAAAATGCTGATTTCAGCTTAATGCTTGAAAATTATCCGGAACGTATAAAAATTGATTCTGTTCTGCAAAAAGCAATGATAGATGTTGATGAGAAGGGAACAGAGGCTGCTGCCCGCAACTGTTGCAGTATTAACTAAGTCAGCACTGTCCGTAGATGAAGAAGTTATAGAATTTAGAGCCGATAAACCGTTTTACATATTACATATTGGACGATAACGGAAATGTATATTTTGCGGGACGGTATGTAAAGCAGAATAACAAAAAAAGCACCGAAAGGTGCTTTTTTATGTTACTTTTCTATTTTAACAGTTTCTCTGACTTCTGTTTTCTTTGGCATAACGGAGTCGTACATTTCGTCTTTTTTTCATATTTTCAAAAGCGACTGCAAGCATAAGTTTAATACGGTTAAGCTGATTAACTTCACTTGCACCTGGGTCATAGTCAACCGCAACGATATTGGCTTGCGGGTACTGTCTGCGAAGTTCATAATCATACCCTTACCTGTAACGTGGTTAGGCAAGCAAGCGAACGGCTGAACACAAGCGATATTCGGAACACCTGAATTTATAAGCTCAATCATTTCGCCTGTCAGGAACCAACCCTCACCTGTGCAGTGACCAAGCTGTAAAACGTGCTTTGCGCCCTCAGCAATATCCGCAATATGTTTCGGTGAACGCATACGGAACTTAGGATTTTCATTCATAACCTTTGCCATATGCTTTCTGAAACTTTCAATACCAAATTGCAAGATTGCAAAGTGCGGCGGTTGAACGCTTAGAGCCAAGATTATCACGTTTGAAGTTATTGTTATACAAGCAATAAAAGCATAAAGTCCGCAAGTCCCGGCATAACAGCCTCACCACCCTCCGACTCAATAACATCAATAATATTGTTATTTGCGTCAGGGTGGAACTTAACAAAATTTCACCGACCACGCCGACTTTTGGCTTTTTTGACTGTTTCATCAATTTCGATTGCGTCAAAGTCTGCAATTATTTCATCAATAACCTTTTTAAGTTTAAGCTGTTTACGGTTATTATTAATAATATCGCTGTACAAACGCTTTTGCCACTTTTCGTGTACCGCATTTGTTTCGCCCTCGTTTACCTCGTAAGGACGGATACGAAGTGTAACGGCAAGCAATAAGTCGCCCCAAAGTACAAGCCTTTAAAAGACCGTCAACAAAGTTTTGGAGTAATCTTAAATCCCGGATTTGCCCTCAAAGACCAGAAACGTTAAGCGAAATACGGGAACATTCGGATAGCCTGCCTCTTTAAGCGCCTTACGAAGAAAGGCGATATAGTTAGTCGCACGACAGCCACCGCCTGTTTATTGTAATCATAACGGAAGTGTTGTTCGGGTCGCATTTGCCGCTTGTAAACGCATTGACAAGCTGACCTGTTACCATAATTGACGGATAACAAGCGTCGTTTATTAACGCTCTTTAAACCGGCCTCAACGTCCTCTGCCGTTGCGTGTTCAAGCACACAAGTGCATTGTAACCGTTTGCACGCATAACCGCCTCGAAAAGTCAGAAGTGGGTAGGGGCTCATTTGAGGGGAAGATTATGAAAATATGCTTTTTGCGTTCTTCATCTGTAAACTTAACTCTGTTAATTGTGTAATCATCAATTTTATGCGGAATAAAGTCGTTATCGTCGCGTTCCTTGACTGCTGCTTTAAGCGAACGAACTCTTATTCTTGCAGGTTCCGAGATTTGAAACCTCATCTATTTTTCAATGTGGTATAAATCTTTTCGTGTGACTGCAAAATTTCCTGTACTTGGTCGGTCGTAACTGCGTCAAAGACCGCAACCAGGCAATTAAAGCTGAATTAGCTCAAGACGCGGATTTTTGATAACCTGTACTTGCGTAAGAGTCTTGTATGGTATCCCATTGGTCAACAACTCTGATATCACGTTCAAGATGACCGAGATGTGCAACGCTGTCCTCTGTAAGAACGGCAAAGCCGAGTGATGTAATCATATCCGGGAATACCGTGATTGATTTCAGGGTCGATATGATACGGTCTGCCGGCAAGTACGATAGCACGTTCATCGTGTTCGTCAAGCCACTTCAAAACTTCTTCACCCTTATTTCTGATGTCTTGCTTGTAATGCTGAAGTTCGGCAAAAGCCTTTTCAGACGCGTTGTCAATTTCTGTTTTTGTAAAGCCGTAATCGTGCAACGCTTTCATCATTTGACGTTTAAACGACGGCTTGTCGGCAAGATTGATGAACGGATACAAGAAGTTAATATCGCTTTGACGCACAACGTCCATATTGTTGTAGATAACTTCCGGATAAGATGTTACCATAGGGACAGTTGAAGTGATTGCCTGCGTCGAATATTCTATCTGCTCATACGGAATACAAGGGTAAAAATCGTTTTATGCCCTTTGTCGATAAGGTCTTGAATGTGACCGTGTACAAGTTTTGCAGGGGTAGCAAGCACTTTCACTCGGTATCGAGTCGATACCTTTTCGTTCTTGTCGTGCGTACTTCTGCCGGAATACTTACGGAAAACCAAGCTCAGTAAAGAATGTAAACCATAGCGGATAGTTTTCATATATATTAAGTACCGCGGTATACCGATAACACCGTTTGGTGCATTCTCTGCCTTTAACGGCTTGTATGCAAATGCACGTTTGTATTTATAATCATAAAGATTAGGCATTTCTTTTTGGCTTTTTTTCAAGTCCGGTCCGCTCACAACGGTTACCGGATATAAATCTTCTTCCGTCAAGAAAATTTTGTTATTGTAAGCTGGCAGTGGTTGTTTACTGCACACAACGTGTTTGTTAAGTATCGAATGTGAACAAATCAAGTTCTCATTATTTCACGAAGTTTATCACATTCACCGCCGTTCCAACGTTCTTTTGCGATAAGTGCCGAACCGAATGCGCCCATAAGACCCTGCAATATCGGACGGACAACATTTTGCCTGTCAAAGTTCAAAACAACGAAGTATAGCGTTGTTAAGAAAGTGCCGCCTTGAACAACAATATTTTACCCATTTGTTCGGGGGGTCACGATGCTTTATAACCTTGTAAAGTGCATTTCTTTACAACGCGCTTAGGAAAGACCTGCACTGATGTCCTCGACAGTTGCACCCTCTTTTTGAGGCTTGTTTAACGCTTGAGTTCATAAATACCGTACATCTCGAACCGAGGTCAACGGGATTGTCTGCCAAAGCGCTTCTTTGCAAATGCAATTGTATCGTAACCCAAACTTTTGCAAATGTTTGAATGAATGAACCACAGCCCGATGAACAGGCCTCGTTAAGCATAATACTGTCGATTACGCCGTTTCTGATTTTCATACATTTCATATCCTGACCGCCGATGTCGATGATAAATTCAACATCGGGCATAAATAATTTGCGGCTTTGTAGTGGGCGATTTGTTTCGATTTCGCCTTCTTCAATTCTAAAAGCGTTTTTTTCAAAAAGTTCGCCGTAACCTGTTGTACAGGCATTTGCGATATAAGCCGATTTCGGCAATTTTGAATACAATTCACGAAGTATTTTATACCGCAGGTAATAGGACTGCCTTCGTTTTTTCCGTAATAATCATAAAGAATATCGCCGTCCTCGTTAATAAGTGCGGCTTTTTTATAGTCGTTGAACCAACATCAAGACCAAGAAAATACAGGACCGTTTGCGGTTGAAATATCCTACGTCTTGCAACGTCTTTGCCGTGTCTGTCGAAAAAATTCCTTGCGTTCTTCCTCTGTTTCAAACAGCTTGCGCATACGCGTGTTATTTCGGCGTCAACAGATTTTGCGTTTTGCAAGCTATGAAATAAGTGTGTCTATGTCCGGAAGTCTTGTCTTCGTACATCGTGCCGCACCGATTGCCACGAACAGCTGTGCGTTTCAGGAGTTTTGAAAATGACTTTGCATTGTCCTTTTAAAGTTTCCTCAAACTGACGTCTTAGCTGAGGTAAGTGCAAAGGACCTCAAAAATACGATATTGCCCTTTATGGGTCTGCCTTGTGCAGACCGCTGATTATCTGAGTTACAACGGCGAAGAATTGACGCGGCAATATCTTCACGTGCCGCACCCTCGTTTAAAGCGGCTGAACGTCCGATTTTGCGAAAACACCGCAACGAGGCGGCGATAGGGTAAAATAATAGTGTGCTTTTCGGCAAGTGCATTAAGACCAAATCTGCATCTGTTTTTAAAGTATAGACATTTGGTCGATAAAAGAACCTGTACCCGCCGGCACAAGTACCATTCATTCTTTGCTCAAGTCCGCCCGAAAGATAAAAGTTTTTTGCGTCCTCACCGCCAGTTCGATAACAACATCTGTTTCGGGCATAAATGTTTTTATAGCTGTTTGTTTTGTTTGCTATAACCTCCTGTACAAAAAAAGGCAAATCAAGCATTTTTGAAAAAAAAGACCGCCGGAACCTGTTATAACAACAGTGAACTGTTCGTTTTTGATAACCTCCTTGACTTCTGCAAAAAAGCCTTTAACGGTGCTTTTATATCTGAAAAATGACGTCTGTATTCTGCTGCAAAGTATTATTGTTTTCATCAAGCCATCAACAACTTTTTAACTGTTGTTGAGCCTACATCAATACCCATGTAGTCTACTCATCAATGTAACCCCCTCACATATTGTGAGAGTATAAAATTATTCTATTCTATTATACATTCTATCAAGAAATTAGTCAAGTAAAAGATTAAAGATGTTCACAATGAATTCACATAAAATTGTATAACTAAAATTTGTTAAAATTATTGACAAATAAACTTGGAAAATGATATTATATTTGTACAAAATAAATAAAATCGGAGGGATGACAAATGAAAAGAAAAATAGTTTTTGCGGTAGTATGATTTCTGCATTGCTTTTGTCGCAAACGGCATGGCGGCACTCGAGTGTTGAAGTGAACGGAACGCAGATAGACACGGACGCGGTAATAATCGATGACAAAACATATGTACCGCTAAGAGGTGTTTTTGAGGCTGCCGGAGCAGAGGTTTCGTGGAACGAGGAAACGCAGACGAACCAGGGCATTAATATATCAAATTCGCTTAGTGATGACGAATTAATTCCTTCGGTGATTGAATCGGTAAGTCCGTCAGTGGTCGGAATTATCGGACGTGGTAAGACAGAAAGCTATTACGGCTCGCAAGAGGGTATTATGAGCGGTTCGGGCGTCATAATAAAGACCGGCGGTGAAATTCTTACCAATGCGCATGTTGTAAAAAATATGAACACGATTTTGGTTGTGATGAATGACGGAAAAGGCTATGAGGCGCAACTGAAATACATAGATGATGATACAGACCTTGCGGTTGTGAAAATAAAATTGGTTTGCCAGTTGAAATTTGCAAAACAGTGAAGATATTGTCGTGGGTAAACAGGTTATAGCAATCGGAACACCGATAACGTTTTCGTTGCGTAATTCCGCGACGGTAGGACATATAAGCGGACTTAACAGAAGTGTCGGCGACCCTTTATAGGCTTATTCAGACGGATACGGCTATAACTCACGGAAATTCGGGCGGTGCGCTTATTAATATGAACGGTGACTTGTGGGTATTACGTCAAGCGGATATTCGCACAAATACCAATTTTGCAGTTCCTGTCGATACCGTTAAGTATGTACTGAATCAGTTTGAATTATACGGAAAAGTCAGACATATATCATTTGGCGCAGAGTTCCAAGGGATTGGCTTGCGGAGCTTGGAGTTCCGTCAGAGGCAGGGCTTACAATAAAGGGACTTGAAAAAAATCATCACCTCTTGCAAAGGCGTCGTTCAAGACTGGTGACGTGTTGGTTTCGGTAGATGATATTGCGATAAACAGTATAGTTGAACTTAATGAATTGATGAAGAATTATCTTCCGGGCGACACCGTCAAAGTAGGTGTGAAAACCAACGGTGAAATTAAGTATGCGGATATAGTTCTTGACGAAAAAGCTAAAACGGAATAGGGGGCGAATGATATGAAAAAAGTTTATTTCTTTGATGATATGTGGCGATGATATTGTCGTCGGTCAGTGCAATGGCGGATAGTGACAGCCTTATAGTCGATACCGTTAAGGTGAACGTAAGTAGCGGCAGTGTTACGTTAAATGATGAGGAAATGTCTGTTTCAGCCGCACCGTATGTCAATCAAAACGGTGATACAATGGTTGATGTATGCACTTGTAAAATGTGCTTGGTGGCGAAATAACCGAAAAGACGGAGTTTACTCGGTAACTTATGATGATGTTGAAATTAAGTACACATTAAATTCAACAGATGTTGAAGTTGCAGGACAGACGTTGACTATGAGTTCGGCGGTTGTGGTAAGTGATAACAGAACTGTAATGGCACCGTTGAGATTTGTTTCAGAGCGCAGGTGCCGGATAACATACAACGGCGAAGCGGAGAAATAGTGATTGTTTCGGCAGGCGGTCTGGATTCCGGGGTGAATTATAAGCTGTTGTTTAAGTATACGGAAAAAGAATAAAATCGGTAATTCAAAGAACATTGGCGCTTTACAAAGACGGATAATTTTGATATGTCCGAGAGCAGTTATGGCGGTAGTTACAGATTTTCAATGAATGATATCATTCACATTAAAAAGTCAGAAAAACGACGGAACCAATTCTTTGGAACCCAATATTATCTTGCAATGCAAAATCATATTTATCAAGTTACGAACCGAAATGTAATGTATGATGATAAAGGAAGGGCGAGCATAACGGCGTTGAGTATGTATACAAAGTACAGAAGACTTGATACCGTGACAGAGCGCATATGCTTACAAAACCGATGAATATTTTTATTTTATAACAATACGAAGTTTTGAAAACTTTGAAAACTGCCAAAGAAAATACCGATGTCACAGCATTTTGAATTAACCCAATTCGACTATAAAGGCGGCGACGAAGAAAATACAGTTGACGTAGCCGAAATCGGTCTTCGAAAAACAGCTTACTGGGAAGGAAAAATCGGAATATTTAGACGGAAATTACGAAGATGGAGTATCAAATTAAACACGAGGATTGGTCTGTAAGCAGATACTACGGTTTTTATAATGAAAGTGACAGTCACAAAACCGACAAGTATTAAAACGGACGATAATTATAATTACAGACATATGTACGATTATGACGATATGAATTACTACAGTTCGTATTCAAGTAAAGAGACCCTCTGATTATGATTTCACACATATTCTAATCCGAATAGGCAGACTGCCTCGGATTGGGCAAAAAAAAGAACCGTGATGATTACGAAAGACCGTTAATTCTGAAAATACAAAATATCCGAAATAAAAAGAAACTCCAAATCGGACAGATTAAAGCATATTATTTTGAGGAGAATTATTCGGAGGACGAAAATAAGTATGTCGAAAAAACATTATATGAATTACGGTGATTTTAGATATAAAATTAATCTCGGATATGATAAGAGAAAAGAAGATGCAGAGGATTTAAGGAAAGTGTTGACATGATTTATAAAGTCGTTTGTGCCTGGAGAAATAAATATAAATGAATTGACGACGCGAAAGCGATAATTGATATTGACGCGTTGAATGTGTACCAAAATGAATTTAAAGGCGATATTTTCAGTATCAGTATCCTTGTTTATTGAATGTGGCAGAAACAGATGCAGGATTACTGTTGGCAAAAGACCGTTCTAATTATGGCATGGATACAACAGGATTACTGTCGGCAATTTTCCTAACTTTTCTCTTAAGTTAAGTGTGGCTGACGGCGGTTCATTGCGTTGAAAAGACGTCACCGTTGTCATATTACGACGATAAATTAGAAATAAAAAGCACATATACGTTGGAAGAATAATATGTATAAAAATATTGCAGGAATGTAACAGCTCAAGTTCATATTTGAATATTTCAATGCCGAATGAAATTGAAGAAATGCGATGATGGGCAAAAAGGGATATAAAGCTGATCTTGTTTAACGATTAATGGTGTTAATAATGTGTATTATACAATGTATTTTATCCCATATGACAGTGAAAATTGATTACGGTAATGACAAGCGTGCAATGAAAGTGAAAAGAATACAGTTTACGAAAATGCTTTGGATAAGGCATTGAATAACGAAACTTTCGTAATATACAAAAATCCATGAATTTAATTCATCGGATTTTTATTTACATAGTTTGTCTGCCCTCAAGCGCCTTTATAAGAGTAATCTTATCGGCATATTCGAGGTCGCTTCCTATCGGAATACCGTGTGCGATACGGGTAACTTTACGTCAAACGGAGCAAGAAGTTTAGAGATATAGACTGCTGTTGCTGTGCCGTTTACGGTTGGGTTAGTAGCCATAATGACTTCCTTAACCGTACTGTCGCTGGAGACGGAGTAAAAGCTCGTTAATCTTTTAAATAATCGGGAGTTATACACCGTCCCATAGGGGACAATGACCCGTGAGAGTACATGGTAAAGACCGTTAAATTCGTTTGTCGCCTCGATTGCCGAAACATCTTCTGGACTTTCGACAACACATATAACGGAATTATCGCGTTTCGGTGATGAACATATTTTACACGGTGATGTATCGGTCAGATTTTGACATACAGGGCAAAGCGTAATTTTTTCTTTCGCCCCTCTGTGATTATGTTAGACATTGAAACTGCGTCCTCTTTGACATATGTTCAAGAATGTGAGCAAATTCTTTTCTGCACTTTTTCTGCCGATACCGGGAAGTTGTTCAAATTTTCGATTAAATTTTCAATGACTGTTGCGTGCATATTAGAATAAACCCGGAATATGATTCGCCTGTAACGGCACTCATACCTTCAGCCATCCTTATCGTCAGCCTTTTGACTGCATCGTTGACTGCGACCATAACAAAGTCCTCAAGTGTTTCAATATCTTCAGGATCAACAGCGTCAGGACTGATTTTAAGCGAAAATTTCTTTCTTGCCGTTAGCGGTGGCTAACTGCACCGCCGCCAACTGTACCTTCAACAACCTTATCTTCAAGTTCTTCCTGAACCTTTTCCATTTCAGCCTGCATTTTTGAGCTTGCTTGATAACGTTGCTCCATATTCTTATTAGCGTTCATTCCTGAACCTGCAAAACCTTTTGTATTTTCCCATTGTAATTTACCTCTTTCTTAGTTTTTAAAATTAATTATTATCATCCTCAGGGGATAATTCTTTGCCTTCAAAATTCTTCGGGAGCATTGTCATCATCTTCGCTATTGTTATCGTCAAGAGATGACTGTGAGAAGTTATCCTTAGAGGAATCATATTCCGTAAATTCGCTTTCGTCTACATTTTCGACGATTTCACCGAAATTCGCTACAAGATTGTCAAAGGGGATCGTCGGATACTTCTATCGAGTTCATTTACTTCACCGTTGCCCGCCAGGCAGGTTCCAAAAATCAACGAGTTCTTCTTGTGTGTCGTTTTCGTATGCAACCTTTACCGCAAAGTCTGTACCGGACGCACGTTTAAAATAACCTGCATTTTATCCTTGTACGCTGCCGCGATATTTAAAAGCACCTTTCTCTTTGGGGTTGAACAAAAGTATAATACCGTCTGAATCCAATGGTTTATATTTCTGTTCATCAAAGCGGCTTTTAAGTAACCTGCCGAGTTGCACATCGTTCGCGATATGTTGTCCCAATTCTTTGCAACCTTGACAATAGGATTGTCGGATGTGAGTTCTTCTTTCGGAATTGGGTTGCCATATAATCTGACCGAGATTTTCTTCTTCTCGGTTACTTCTTTTTTTTAACCGTTTCGGTCGGCTGCACCGTTACGCCGTTTTTACCTTTTCCTCAAGATTTGAAATTCTTTCGGATAGGGAAGAAGTATCGGTAACAACACCGTTTTTAACTTTGCTTTCAATGACAGAAAAACCATTCATAACCGCTGACGGTGAATCGTCATATTCGGGTCTGTAGCAAGTTGATAGGGAGTGCCAACTCATATACTATACAGGCGACTTCATCCATTTAGTATCACGGCTTGTGCGTCGGACAGTACCGATGTTGCGTGAAATCTTCTCAAAAGACGTTTTGTCTGATAACGCTTTTAATTTACCATATCTTCTGCATTGTAGTCAAGCATTGCGGGAAGAATCTTCTGTAATTTTTACAAATAAGCATATCGCGAAAATTCTTTATAAGTGAGTCGATAAATACTCTTAAATCTTTACCGTCCTGACATAATATTGTCCAAAGTACGGAAGTATTTTTATTTACATCGCCTTTTTCAATGGCGTCTGTAATCTGAAATATTGATTCGGCAGTTGAAATACCGAGTAGCCGTTATATTTTCGGCGGTAATCGAATTACCGCAGGCGGAAACGACTCTTTCAAGTATGCTCAGTCCGTCACGCATTGAACCGTCCGCAAGACGTCCCAAAAGTTCATATGCGTCCTCCGATATATGTTAAGCTTGTCACCGTGTGCGATTTCTTTCATACGAAGTATAATATCCGACGGCTTTATGCGTTTAAAATCAAATCTTTGACATCTTGACAAAATCGTTTGAGGTACTGGCGAGCCTCAGTCGTTGCAAAATAAATATAACGTGCTCAGGAGGTTCTTCAAAGTGTTTTCAAAAAGGGCATTAAACGCACCGGTTGAAAGCATATGCCTCGTCTATGATGTAAACCGTTATTTTGCGTTTGTGGAAACATAACGCACATCGTCACGGATTTCACGGGATATTGTCGACACCGTTGTTTGACGCCGCGTCAATTTTCTTTAACGTCCAAAATACTGCCGTCCAAAAATGCCTTTTGCATACTTCACATTCGTTGCAGGACTTCCGTCATGCGGATTAAGACAGTTTACAGCACGCGACAAAACCTTTGCACAAGTTGTTTTGCCGTTCCGCGCGTTCCGCAAGAATAGGTAAGCATGACCGATTTTGTCGTTTAAAATCTGATTTTTAAAGTTTGTGTAATATGGCCTTGACCGACAATGTCCTCAAACACCATAGGACGCCATTTTCTGTAAATAGCTTGATGTGCCATATAACCTCAATACCTTTCTTTATACGAAAAAAACGCCATATAGGCGTTGTAATAATCAAAAGGCTCCGACCGAGTTTACCGTAACATTGAAAGCACCGCTTATTGCTGCTTGTTCCCCATCTGACAAGGTTCACGGGTTTCAATCGCACGGGCTCGGCCGTCATCGCCAATCAAATCTTCAGTTAGCTATAATATTATAATACATTTTTCAAAAACTGCAATACCTATTTTTTAAATTTTTTTAAGAATATTCAAAAAAATTTTATGCATATAATGGTTAGGTGGCTTGGTTAGGAGGCATAAATATCAAAAAAAAGACGGAGGAATTAATATGGATAATGAAATTTTTGTACAAAAGTTTAAAAAAGGAAAGTGAGGTTTACATTTGTTTGGATTATTATATTATACCCGAGAGCATATCGGCAGATTATTGTGATTTAAAAGTGCTACGGAATTAAGATAGAAAAAAGACAACCGTGTATGCAGGCGGAGGTAAAATAGTGGAAAAGCAAGCAGATAAATAATATTTTTTACCGATACAAAGACGCAACGGAATTTTCTGATACTATTATAAAGAAACGTGTCGAACCGCAGGGACTTCGTGACATTGTGGAAAATTATATAATAAAGTATTGACAAGAGCAAGACAAAGTGCATAAAATAAATCGAAAAATAATTTACAAAGGGATATTGTTATGTACAAATAAAAAAAACGATTGTTGTTGTCGAGGGATATATGACAAAATAAAGCTGTCACGTTTTATAGATGCGGTGATAATAGTGACAAACGGATTTTGCGTATTTTCCGATGACAGAATATTGAAAGCATAAAAAAGATGGCGGACGAAAACGGGGAATTGATTTTGACCGATTCCGACAGTGCCGGCTTTAAAATAAAGAAACTACATAAAACAGTCTTTGCCGAAAGAAAAAGGTAAAACACGCTTATGTACCCGATGTTCACGGCAAGGAGAAAAACGCAAGAAGAACCCGGAAAAAGAAGGGGCCTTTTGGGTGTTGAGGGGATTAAGGACGATATAATCCTTGATTCCCTCAAAAAAGGGTTGCACGATTGACGGAGATGCGACGGCGGTAAAAGAGGACGCGAAATCACAAAGCCGATTTGTTGTATAAAGCAGGTCTTTCGGGGGGTATCGGCAGCGGTGAAAAGCGTAACGCACTTGCACATTCACTCCGGAATACCTATGAAAATTTCCGCGAATATGCTCCTTGATTTGTAACAGACTGCTTAATTATGATGAGTTTTGTGAAATTGTACAAAACAGTGACGATTTGAAAAGATGAATTTGATAAAAAATAGTGACAAACTGAATGTCTGAAATCGTGTAAATATCACCTGTAAATAAAAATAACTTTACAGGTGATGCAAATGGCAAAGGACTTCAATGTTACCATTTGCTTGACGTATACGGTCAGTTGCTTACGGAAAAGCAACGTAATGCCATAGATATGTATTATAATGAGGACTTGTCGCTGTCGGAGATTGCCGATGTAATCGACATAAGCAGACAGGGCGTCAGAGATCGATTAAGCAAGGCGAAAAGCATTTAACGAATTATGAAAAAACTCGGAATAGTCCGAACGATTTCATAATATAAGTTCAAAGCTTGAAAAAATTAAATGCGTTGCTTGAAAATACCGATTTTGACGGTAAAGACGAGTTTACGGATTGATTGACGAAATATCAAAAGAAATATAGATATAGATTATTTGCGGAAAGGAGTCACAGCTTATGGCATTTGAAAGCCTTGGTGATAAGCTGCGGGGAGTTTTCAAAAAACTTCGCGGTAAAGGAAAGCTTAACGAAAAAGACATCAAAGAGGCGATGCGTGAGGTAAAGCTGGCTCTTTTGGAGGCAGACGTTAACTTTAAGGTCGTTAAGGAATTTGTGAACATAGTTTTCGAAAAGGCGCGGGGTCAGGAGATTATGGAGTCGCTTACTCCGGCACAACAGCTTGTTAAAATAGTTAATGAAGAACTTACCCAAATGATAGGCGGTGAAGTTTCAAGACTTGAATTTTCACAAAAACCGCCGACAGTCATTATGATGTGCGGTCTGCAAGGTGCAGGTAAGACAACTGCAACAGGTAAGCTTGCGTTAAACCTTACAAAAGAAAATGAATAAGCGTCCGCTTATGGCTGCGTTGTGACGTATACCGTCCGGCGGCGATAAAACAGCTTGAAGTTTGGGTAAACAAATTCAAGTACCCGTATTTTCAATGGGCGCAGACGTAAATCCCGTTACTATCGCAAAAGAGGCGGTAGCACGCAATAAAGCATGGAAACGACCCTGTTATCCTTGATACGGCAGGTCGACTTCATATAGATGAGCAGCTTATGGACGAGCTTGCGAACATCAAAACGGAAGTAAATCCGACGGAAATACTTCTTGTTGTAGACGCAATGACAGGTCAGGACGCAGTAAACGTCGCAAAATCATTCAACGATCAGCTTGATATAACAGGTGTTATACTTTCAAAGCTTGACGGTGATACAAGAGGCAGTGCGGCACTTTCCGTAAAACAAGTTACGGGTAAGCCGATAAAATATGCGTCGGTCGGTGAAAAATTGAGCGACCTTGAACAGTTCCATCCGGACAGAATGGCGTCAAAAATTTTGGGTATGGGTGATGTGCTTACTCTTATCGATAAGGCACAGGAAACCATAGACGAAAAGAAAGCACAGGAGCTTGAAGAAAAATCCGTAAACAACAGTTTGACCTTGATGATTTCCCTTGAACAGTTCAAGCAAATCAGAAAAATGGGTTCATTCTCACAAATACTCGGTATGTTGCCGGGAATAGATAAGAAAATGCTTGAAAGCGTTGACACTGAAGAAAATGAAAAGAAAATGCTTCATATTGAGGCGATAATTCAGTCAATGACACAGGAAGAACGCAGAAAGCCGAGTATAATCGGCGCAAGCAGAAAAGTCCGTATATCGAAAGGTAGCGGAACAAGAGTACAGGACGTAAATCAGCTTTTGAAACAGTTTGAACAAATGCAAAAGATGATGAAACAGCTGTCAGGCGGACGTCAGGCAAAAATGCTTAAACGTCTCAGAAAACGTAAATAAGGTATGATAAATACTTTATGATATATTTATGCTTATAATTTATGGGAGGTGAAAAAGAACAATGGCAGTAAAAATCAGATTGAGAAGAATGGGTGCAAAGAAGGCTCCTTTTTATAGAGTAGTAGTTGCAGATTCAAGATACCCAAGAAACGGTAGATTTATTGAAGAAGTTGGCACATACAATCCTCTAACAGACCCTGCAACAGTTAATATTGACGCAGGAGGCAGTTAAAGTGGATCTCAAACGGTGCTCAGCCAACTGATACTGTTAAGGCTCTTCTAAAGAAGTCTAACATTATCTAATTATGGAGGATAGGCTAATGAAAGAAGTATTGGAGATAATAGCCAAATCACTTGTTGACTATCCCGAACAGGTTGATGTTAAGGGAAATTAACAACGAGGACCAGACAGTAACTTTGGAACTTAGAGTTGCTGAAAGCGATATGGGTAAGGTGATTGGTAAACAGGGTAGAATTGCTAAGGCAATCAGAACTGTTGTCAAAGCTGCCGCAAGTCGTGAAAATAAAAAAGTTGCGGTTGAAATCTTACAATAGGATAGTAGGGGCTTGCGTTTCAGAGCCCTTTTGTATTTTAATTTCCGATGTTGAAGAAAGGATTTAGTTATGGACTTGCTTGAGGTAGGAAAAAATAGTTAATACACATGGTTTAAGAGGTGAAGTTAAGGTTGTTCCTTGGACCGATTATCCCGAAGTGTTTGAAGATATAGATTTTGTTTATGTAAAGAAAAGTCTGAATATGAAAGACTTGACGTAAAGGGTATAAAGTATCAGAAGAATAATCTTATCATTGAGATTTTCTCAGATAACTGATATAAATATGGCTGAAAAGTATAAAAATCAAGTGATTTATGCCGAACGCGAGATTTTGGGCGAACTTCCTGAGGGCGTGTATTATATTGCCGACCTTATCGGTCTTGATATTGTTACGGAGGACGGCGAAAAATCGGTACTGTAAGCGATGTTTTCAACACGGGCAGTAACGATATTTTACGAAGTAAAGCGTGAGGAAAGAAAATCTTTTGTTGCCTGTTATAGATGACGTTGTTCTTAATATCGACGTTGACGGCGGTAAAAATAACCGTCAGAATGATGGACGGCTTGGAGGACTTGGCGTGAAAAATCATATGAGATTTGATGTGCTTACATTGTTTCCGCAAATGTTTGAGGCGGTTTTGGGTGACAGTATAATCGGTCGTGCGAGAGAAAATAATATTCTGGAAATGAATTTTATTGATATTCGTAATTTTTCAACCAATAAACATAGAAAGGTTGACGATTATCCGTATAGCGGCGGCGGTGGTATGCTTATGAACGCACAGCCTGTGTATGACGCGTATATGTCGGTTGCGGAGGGACTTGATTATAAACCGTTTACGATATATATGTCGCCGCAGGGAAAGGTGTTTAATCAAGGTATCGCAATCGACCTTGCAAATTATGAGCATATCGTTTTGCTTTGCGGTCATTATGAGGGGATTGACCAAAGAGTTATAGATGAAATTGTGGATATGGAACTGTCCGTCGGTGACTTTGTTATGACAGGCGGCGAAATTCCGGCGATGACTGTTATTGATACTGTTTCAAGACTTGTTCCGGGAGTTTTGGCTGCTTGAAACGTCGTATGAAAATGAGTCGCATTTTAACGGACTTTTGGGTATCCGCAGTATACCCGTCCGGCAGTTTGGCACGAAAAACCGATTCCCGATGTACTTATTTCCGGTCATCACGCGAAAATCGACAAAGCTGTTTTAATCAAGCGATATATCTTTTTCCTTTTCAACATCTGTGCGGTTTGAAAGCATAACAGTAATACGGTTTAAAATATACATCATCATTGCTTGCGGGTTTGTGGTTTGAGAAAAATTCCGAAAGCGAAATGTTGAATACCGTACATAACTTTTCAATCGTCAGAATTGTAGGATTTTTTTCGTTCCGCTCTATTTGACCTAAATAGGCGGGAGTGATATTAGCGGCTAAAGCAGTTTGTTCCTGTGACAGACGTGCGGCTTTGCGTAAATTGCGCAGCCTTAGTCCAATATTATAGCTCATAGCATTCACCAATTTGTATTTTATAGTATAGAATTTTTTCTTTTCAAACTATTATAGTATATATTTTTTAAAATAACTATTGTTTATATATTTGTGTAAAATTTATAGAAACAAAAGAATAAGCTGAGCGCTATTATTGCCATACCGAGTATGACGCCTATAATAGTAACTTTGCTTTTTTCATATTCACGTGCCATCGGTAAAAGTTCTTCTATTGAAATAAATACCATAATTCCGGCAATTATTCCGAATAAAATACCGAATACGACATCGTTGAAAAACGGACGTAAAATTAAATAACCGATTATAGCACCTAAAGGTTCCGTAATACCCGAAAAAACGATACTATAAATGCTCTTTTTTCTGCTGCCTGTTGAGTAGTATATCGGTACAGACGTAGCAATTCCTTCCGGAATATTATGGATTGCTATGGCGAGTTCACGCAAAGGGGAGGCGTTCTTCGATGGAAGATGTATCCACAAGTTTAAATTTTTCACGTTCCTGTGCTATCGTGGCATTAATTTTTTTCTTCTATCCGAAATTGCGTTAAATGCGTTCAATGAAAAACTCTTTTGTATAGACTTCCTGTTCGAGCAAGTCATACAGACGGAGTTGTTGTTTATCAAGTTTTTTTAATTCTGTTTCCAAAGTGGCTATTGTATCAAGGCAGGAAAGTTTATCTTTATTATGCGATTGACGGATATTTTTCAAAGACAATTCAATATCTTTTAAATTCCTTTGTAAGCACTTCAAATACTTTATCTTCTACAATACTCAATGCAGATGCCTTATTACAACCAAGTGTACGACAGCAAAGACGGTATTTTCAACGGTTTCGTTAGAAGTATTGATAACTATTGCCCGACCGCAATTAGCACACTTTAAAAAGCCCTGCAAACGGATTTTGCAACGTGCCTGTACGCATAGGCGGTTTATATTTCAGATTTATAATATCTTGTGCTTTGTTGAACGTGTCCTCGTCAATTATTGGCTCGTGCAGTCCGGGAACATATAACCAATCATCTTTACTCGTTTTTTCTTGCGTATTTTTGCCGTTAACAGACTTTGATTTGTTCCACACTATCTTACCTATGTAAGTATGATTTCGAGCATACGGGCGATTGTGGTGGGGGTGGAGCGGTGTATTTTTCTTGCTCAAGACACCCAAATTTGCAAGATGACGGCTTATTGAAGTAATACCCATACTTTGATTTACATACATATCAAATATCATACGAACATATTTCGCCTCCGGTTCATATACTTCCAACGTGTGCTTTTTATTTATTACGGCATTTCGATAACCAAACGGAGCACCCGACACAAAAACAACCGTCGTTGATTGATTTGATACGTCCGCGGTTCATTCGACGAGTGATGAATTTAAGCTCCTTACGAGCCATAAACATTTCAAATTCACTGTAATCTTCGTCATACTCGTTGTTGAGGTCATATATTTTTTTGAGCGTAATAATTTTTACATCGTTTTCTTTAAGAACGTCAAAGATTTTTTCACTGTCTGCGGCACTTCCACGCCCTAAACGGTCAAGGTCAATACATAATACCGCATCATATATGTGCGAGGGAATAGCGTCAAGCAGTTTCAGCATTTCCGTTCTGTTGTATAACATTCCTCCGCTTATCACTTCTTCAAATATGTCAATGACCGTTAAATTATTGTCCTTGCATAAGAAAGAAGAATTTCTTTGTGACGTTCAAGCGTTTCAAGCGGATTGTTTTCGTCCGCTCTCGATTTTCGTAAATACATGGCTACATTCATCGTAAATCTTCCTTTCTTGTGTTATATTTCAACTCACACGCTCCGTGGGGAGCGTGACACATGTGTATAAATGCACTTTATTCTGTTTCCTCTGCCTGTTGGAGCAGGCAGGAAATTTTTTTTATTTAAGCTGCGGTATCAATATAATCAATAACTGTTACGGTTAAGGTGCTTGAAAAAGTTTTCACGCTATCAAGAATTTTTTCAAGGGTTTCAACTGTTTCATTAGAAAAATATTCTTCTCCGCATTGTGTACATTTTTCGCAAGGTACATTTTTAATCACAACAACGAAATTATCAATTTTTCAATATATATTCTGTTGTTGTCTGTTCTGCATTGCCTCGGCAAAAGAAACAAGTCATATTATTTCACTCTCCTTGTTTTAAAAATCATTTTCCCATTTATCCGGTTCGGGATAGTATGCGGTTACAGCATACAAATATTCTTCATCATAGCCTGTTACATTATGCAACGGCATTTGTTTAAGACTTTGACCGCAAATTAAACAACTTGGAAGTCTTGCTGACTGTGGATAGTGTTCGATTATTTCGCCTGTGAAAATACTGTTTTTGTAATCATCTTTAGATATATTACGTTCACGCAAACGCTTAAATGCGTGAAGTGACCATTTTATTTGGTCTGATTCACATCGTTTTCGCACTTCTTCAATATCTATTTCTTTCATTTGTATCCCTCCTTTGAATATTCATTGCGATTTTGTCAACGTCAACAAAATCGTCAAAAATATAATTTTGAATTTGATTTATTAAAAAATCGGTTATTTTGATAAATTAATTACGATTTTGATACATTTTATATATAAAACCTCTTTAATACTCTGAATTTTTCAAATAGTCCATATGTTCTGCGATAACGTCTTGGGACGTTAATAAGCAATGTCATAACCGATTTGTTTCAGAAATTCGGTTATAGCATCAACACCGTCATTAAAAAATTCCGTTATACGTTTTTTTTTTGTTAGTTATATTTTTGTAATTAGGCGGGCATACAAAAGTCCAATCCGCACCTTCGTTATCAAAAAATAATTCTAAAATATTCATCTATATTATATTTGTCGAGAGCCTTTGCCAATAATAAATGGTGTTCACAACCCCTCGTCAAGCAACGAAACAACAGCGTGTGAGCGGTCGTGTGCAATTACTGCCATTAATGGCTCACTGTCATGATTTATAAATTCGGTTTTCGTTTCATCACTGCCGTAATATTTAATGATGTCCATAATATCAATCCCCTTAAATTCAATCTTATCTACAGTTTTTATCGACCGAACCAATCCAAAAACCAAAAAAAACGAATACGCAAAACATTTTCATTTTCAAAACGTCTGACAGGGTACATCGGATTTATCGAATGTAATTCAATAAAATTAGGACCGTATACGATTTTCTTTAATAACTCCTTCTTCATCATCAATCAATACCACGGCATAACTGCCACTGTCAACCGATGACTGACATCTGACAAGCACAAGGTCACCTTCTTCAAACTTCGGATACATACTGTCGCCCTTAACTGTTAAATATCTGTACTCTTGTCCGTCTTTTACGTCATCGTAGTCTGTCGGTTCATATCCGATAATTTCATTATCAGCAAGACAACCGTTCCGGCTGCAACAGAACCAATAACAGGAATATTAACAAACTTTTTATATCATCTAACGGATATGTGTTTGATGGGGCAATTTGTTTCAGCTTGCATTGGAACGTCATATCCCATAAGCCATGCTTCACTTACATTTAACGCTTTACCTAATATATATAGTTTATGTTGTCCAGGTTCTGATTTACCCGCCACATATTGACTTATATCGTTTCTGCCTAATCTCGTATTATTTTTTGCAATAAGGCTCTGCCAATCTTACTATATCAATCTGTTTTAAATTACGTTCTTTCATTAATTGTTTTAATCTAAGAGCAGTATTTGAATTTTTCAATTTTATCGCCTCCTCACAATGATTATTGTAACAGTTCTTGAACAAAAAGTCAATAAGTTTTATAAAAAAGTTCATTTTTTTGAACAAAAAGTGTTGACAAGTGGTGAAGAACATGGTATTATATAATTGTTCAAAGATACTGAACAAAAAAATAGAAAGGGGGTAAAATAAATATGTCATTTAAGTACGCAAAAGTTGTTCTGGAAGAATTAAAGAAAAGTTCAAGACGCAAGAAAGATTTGCGGAGGCGATGAATATGTCACCACGCAGTATATCATTAAAATTAAACAACAAAAGAGAATGGAAACAAAACGAAATTGATAAAGCTTGTGAACTGTTGGAAATTCAAACTTCCGAAATTGGTGAATTTTTTTTTTTTTTTGCCAACATTGTTCAAAAACTCTGAACAAAAATCAGCGTAAAAACAACAAGCACAGCAAAGACTATGTGCTTGAAGAAAAATAAATATAGAGTTTCACCGAATTTGCGGAGTGCAAACTATACGTTACCGTATAGCAGGGCGATATTGTCACCTCATCATCATTGTACTTAGGTAGTGTTGAACTGATTTGTTTAACTGAATTTAATACTGAAGTATCAATAGGTTTAATCACATCTTTTTATCTTAGAAAGAGATGCATAATTTGTTTCATCAAATGGTTTACACATTGTTGCCATACCAGAAAGTCTGATTTCATCATTTCTAATCGTTGACATCCAATTTGTTACTCGAAAAAATCGTGGTTATGTCATTTCTGCATAACTCTCGCAGTCGCCTATGAGTTCAGACTGTGCCTTCAACCTGGGGAAAGGTTGCTCCGTGTCCAGTCGTTACACCTCCCCGTAGTGGGTTTGGCTCGGCGTTGTCTATATTTATTACATTTTAGCACAATATGGTTATTTACGCAAGAACAAAAATCGACGTAGGTAATATAAGAAAGTAGGTGGGAATTATGAAAGATGAAAAAATAATTTTTTGAAGTATCGGTGAAAAAGAGCTATCTAAACTATTAGATCCGTTACAGACGGTTCTTTTAAATGGAATATTAGAAAAGTTGACAAATGCTATTTCTTCTCAATAAAGGTTTTGTGATACTCATTAAGAATGTCTAAAGTAACACTTGCAGATGTTTGTTTCATAAGTAATGCAAAATTAATTATGGGGATCACATTCATCCGAGTTTTACTATACTTCTCTCTAATATGATTTTAGAAAATTCTTCAAAAGACGTTGATATTATAATCACCTCCTTCCGAGATGATTATAGCACAAATGGTTAAAAATACAATCGACGTAGGTAATATAAGAAAGTAGGTGAGAAAAATGGAAGATGAAAAAGAAAAATGAATTAAAAAGATGAACTAAAACTGCTGGCAATGCCATTAATCAAATTTCTAAAAAAAAATTATAATCCATATTGCAAAAGTAGGAAGTATCGGAAAAAGGTGTAAAATAGTTGAGATGTTTGTAATACCAATTAAATAAGGTACAAAAGTAATAGGACAAAAAATGAAATACATAGATTAAAAGCAGGAGGTGGAAATCATGGAGGCGGGAAAAAGACCAAAAGGCAAAGAAAGCCGAGAAAGCAACCTAAAGTACACGTTGAAGTGGTAGGCAGTTGGAAAGACAGACCTGGCTTTATGAACAGTTTTTCAGCATTGGAAACCTCATATAGAAAATATGTATCATATGCTTGGGTATGGTGACGTAACGGTTGGAGCCGCGTCGCAGGAGATGATTGACGAGTCAATGCTATTCACAAACAAGGAAAAAGGAGCTTAATGCTCGAAGAAGGACAAGCTCACAGGCAGACAAGGGCTGTCCGCGTATTATCCGTAAAATAGTTAGACTTTCCCTAAGAGTTTAATCCTTTTGCGGACAGTTCCTGTGTGCCTGTGGAGGTAAGAGAAATGAGGAAAACAAATGAACACAATGGGAATTGCGCTGATTAGTTTCGGTATCGGACTAATCATAAGTTGGAAATTGGGCAGAAAGGGACATAAAAAATGCTAAAAAGAAACCAAAACAGAGAATGAGAAAACGGAAGAATATTTCCACAGAGAAGTATTTCCGATGATTAATGCGTTCAAAGAATGCAAGGGACAATCAATCAAAATTATATAATTGAAGGAATGTTTCAAATGAACAAATATGTAGTAAATGACGGGCAGAGATGATGATTTGTGGTTTGAATGCCAGTGACAACAAGTCGGTTAAGGCATACATAGCAAAAGGATACGGGATAACAAATCGTATCAAGTCAAAAGCACCCGCTTGAAATGAGTGTCGCAAAGATTATAAAAAAATGACCGTCAGAGCGGCAACTCTATAACGGTCAAATAACAAAAACATAGATTATTAATCTATGTCAACATTATATCACAGAAAGGAACGAAAATCAATGATAAAGATAATGAATTACAGCTTGAAAATGTCAAGCGAATAAAGGCGGTAAAACTTGAGCCGGCACAGAATGGTTTAACTGTTATCGGAGGTAAAACGGACAGGGTAAAACTTCTGTCATAGACAGTATAGCGTGGGCGTTGGGCGGTGACAAATACCGTCCGTCAAACCACAGCGGTAACGGTTCGGTCATTCCGCCATTCTTCATATTGAATTGTCAAACGGTTTAATTGTAGAACGTAAAGGCAAGAACAACAGTGCATTGAAAGTAATAGATCCGAACGGTAACAAAGTTGGGCGGTCAACAGCTTTTGAATGAGTTTATTGAACAATTGCACTGGACTTGCCGAAATTTATGCAAAGTACATCAAAGGAAAAAAACCGAGATACTGCTTCAAATCGGTGTCGGAGCGGAGTTATATGAAATTGAAAACAGAGAAAACAACTTTACAACGAACGTACCGCAATCGGAAGAATAGCAGACCAAAAGAAGAAGTTTGCGGAAGAAATAGTCGATTATCCCGAAGCACCGAAAAGAACTTATTTCAATCTCGGAACTTATCCTAAAGCAACAGGAAATACTTGCAAAAAACGGCGAAAACCAACGTAAACGTGAAAAGGCACAATCACTTTTAAAACGTTCCGAAGAACTAAAGCACAGATTACAAATCTTCAATCACAACTTGATGTTGTACTTTCGGATCTTGAAATTGCACAAAAAATCGGCACTTGATTTGCTAATGACGAATCAACCCAAAGAACTTGAACAGAACATCAAGAACATTGAGCAGATAAACATTAAAGTTCGCGATGCCAATATGGATAAAGACAAAGCCGAAGAAGAAGCGAAAGAATACAAGGACAAGTATGACGAGCTTACCACAGCTATTAGTAACGTTCGTACAGAAAAAACGAATTTATTGAAGAATGCAAATCTGCCACTTGATGGACTGTCGGTTGAGGACGGCGAGCTTACATACAAAGGCTTTAAGTGGGATAACATGAGCGGTGCGGAGCAGATGAAAGTATCAACGGCTATTGTCAAAAGCTCAATCCCAATTGTGGTTTTGTACTTCTTGATAAGTTGGAGCAAATGGATACCGACACATTAAAAAGAGTCGGTGAATGATGGCTTGAAAAAAAGAGGGATTGCAGGCAATAGCCACAAGAGTAAAGTATGGTGAAGAATGCAGTATCATCATTGAGGACGGATATTCAAAGCAGAATCCAACTACAGCAACACTAATGCGACAAAAACTTGGAAGGAGGAATTTTTAATGGATATTACAAGCGGAAAAAATCGAATCGGCACAAAAAAGTAATCATATACGGCCCTGAGGGAATAGGCAAATCAACGTTTGCGTCGAAGTTCCCCAAGTCCTCTGTTTTCGGATACAGAGGGCCAAGTACAAAACATATGGACGTAAGACGTTTGCCTAAACCTACCTCTTGGACATTGCTAAAAAGAGGAAGCAGCATATGTCAAAACAAATCCGACTGTATGCAAAACATACATTATAGATACATTTGATTGGGCGGAAAGACTTTGTATTGCAAAAAGATATGCGCAGATAATAACAAAAAAAGTATTGAGGATTTCGGATACGGTTCGGGATATGTGTACGAATTAGAGGAAATAGGCAGATTTTTTAAATTCACTTGATGAATTGATTGAATTGGGTATCAATGTAGTTTTGACGGCTCATGCACAGTTGCGCAAATTTGAACAGCCGGACGAAATGGGAGCATATGACCGTTGGGAGTTGAAACTCGGCAAAAAAACAAGTTCGCAGATTTCACCTATTTTGAAAGAGTGGGCGGATATGATTTTATTTGTCAACTATAAAACATTTTCGGTTGCGACAGATGATAAAGGAACAAAACATAAGGCACAGGGGCGGTACAAGAACAATGTACACCACGCATCACCCTTGTTGGGACGCAAAGAACCGTCATAATCTTCCGGACGAAATGCCGTTTGAATATGAACGAATTGCACATTGCTTTAAAGATAATGCACCGACACAAGCGATTACACTGACAGTCACACCACATATAGAGCCGACTGTTTCACAGGTAGTCACACCACCAAAAAACGACAGTTGCACCGCCTGCACCGCCGATTGACAACAACGTATCAGACGAAAGAAAAGAATTTGATACACCGGCACAATCGTTTGATATGCCGAACGGAAATATACCGAAAGCATTGTCGGATTTAATGCAGATTAATAAGGTAACAGACGCAGAAATCAGACAGGCAGTTGCGTATAAAGGATATTATCCCGAAGATACACCGATAGAAAATTACGACGCTGATTTTATCAACGGTGTATTGGTAGGAGCATGGAATCAAGTATTTGAGATTATAAAGAAAATGAGAAATGAGAATGTATTTCAAGGAGGTAACGAATAATGGCAGAAGAAAGAAGAATTTGGTTGGGATGATGAAATAGAAAACGACAATGAGTTTCAAATATTGCCGACGGTGATTATAATTTTACGGTAACAGGCTTTGAGCGTGGCAGACATCAAGGAAGTGCTAAACTTCCGCCGTGCAATAAAGCGATTATAACATTAAACGTTGCGGACGGCAAAGGTAATCAAGGTACGATTAAAATTACAACCTGTTTTTACATACAAAAAACAGAGGGAATGCTTTGCATTTTACCGCAATAGGGACAGAGAAAGCATGGCGAAAAGTGCCGTATGAATTGGAGTGCGGTTGTGTAAGTCGGAGCAACAGGCAGATGTAAAATCGGTATACATGAATATACAAAACACTAAAACAGGTGAAGTCTTAAAAATCAATGAAATCAAAAAAAATTCTATGAGCCGACAGGAACACAAACCAGAACGCAATCACCTGCGTCGTCATTTACTCCGGGAAGTTTTTAAGGCGGTGTAATAAATGGAATTAAGACCATATCAAAATGAAGCTAAATCAGCCGTTTTTCCGTGAATGGGAGAACGGCTGTAATAAAACATTGCTTGTTCTTCCGACAGGTTGCGGAAAGACAATAGTATTTGCAAAAATAACAGAAGAATGTGTGAGAAAACGGTCAGCGAGTGCTGATACTTGCACACAGAGGCGAGCTTTTTTGGAACAAGCGGCAGACAAGATTATGAAAACAACAGGTTTAGGCTGTGTAACGGAAAAAAGCAGAAGAAAGTTGTATCGGCAGTTGGTACAGAGTTGTTGTAGGTTCGGTACAAAACACTTATGCGTGAAAAACGTTTAAATCAGTTCAAAGCGATTATTTCGATACAATCATCATAGACGAGGCACATCACTGCAGATTTCTATCAGGTGTTCAAAAAAAGTGCGATCTGTATCTGCATTACCCGCAAATTCAGCGGTTCACTGCAGTCGGCAACTGTCGCAAAGGAAATGATTGAAGAAGAGTATCCGGATGCAAAGATTACGCTGATTGACTCAACGGTGAATACAGTACTGCAGGGCCTTTTCGTGTTAGAAGCATGCAGACTGCGTGATATGGGATTGGGATATGAAGAAATTGTGGAGAAAATTCTTCCGATACGTGAGACAGGACGAATCTTCTTTACGATCGGAAGCATTGATTATCTGAGACATGGTGGACGAATCGGGAAACTGGCCGGGATAGCTGTCGGCGCACTGGGGATAAAACCGATGATTACATTAAAAGAAGGGGAAATCTTCAGTTCCGGACTGGCAAGAAACCGTATCAAATCTATGAAAAAGGTTGTAGATATGACGAAAAATTATCTGGACGAGATTGATGCAAAACCTGGTGAATATGATTTTTGTATCGGCTATGGTTAT
>VOFC01006798.1_pt1 | contig 36887 bp, 61 predicted proteins | sample 5384161 | NCBI WGS metagenome assembly VOFC01 (sample SAMN12384722, study PRJNA508395) | human gut metagenome | isolation source: healthy gut B | host: Homo sapiens | reverse complement strand
GATTTGTATCAAGAACGGAACACTTCACACAGCGGTATCAAAGGAAACTTTTATCGCTGACATCCTGATCGACGGCGGAAAGATCGTGAAGATCGGAAAAAGGTCTCTCTGCTGACGGCGCTGAAGTTATTGACGCTACCGGACTCCAGGTTTATCCGGGATTTGTTGAGGCCCACTGCCATATCGGTCTTGACGGCTACGGGATCGGCTACGAGGGACATGACTACAACGAACTGAATGACCCGGTAACTCCACAGGTACAGGCGATCGACGGAATCAACCCGTTTGACCCGTGTATGAAGATGGCCGCGAAAGCCGGTGTTACCTGCTTCGCAACCGGTCCAGGCAGCTCCAACTCCATTGGCGGAACCTTCGCTGCTATCAAACCGGTTGGAACCCGTGTTGACAATATGATCGTAAAATTCCCATCGCTATGAAATGCGCTTTCGGTGAAAACCCGAAACGCTGCTACCAGAAAACAGGGAATCTCCAGCCGTATGACAAATGCCGCAAAAAGATCCGCGAGGCTTTAAATAAAGCGAAGGTTTACAAGGCAAAGATCGAGGCGGCCGGTGATGACGCTTCCAAGCTTCCAGCTTCCAGAAGTCAGCTCTGATCCCGGTATTAAACCATGAGATCCCGTTAAAAGCCCATGCCCATCAGGCAAACGATATCTTCACTGCGATCCGTATCGCGAAAAGAATTCGGTGTCGGCCTGACTCTGGAGCACGTGACAGAGGGCCATATGATCGTGGATGAACTCGCGAAGGAGAATCTCCCGCTCGCGGTAGGTCCGACCTTCGGACATGCCTCCAAATTTGAGCTTCAGAATAAGACCTGGGAGACACCGGGCATTCTCGCGAAAGCCGGATGTCATGTTTCCATCATCACAGATGCGCCGGTAACTCCGCTCCACTACCTGCCGCTCTGCGCAGGGCTCGCCATCAAAGCCGGTATGGACGAGTATGACGCACTCCGCGCCGTAACCATCAACCCGGCTGAGCACATTGGCATCGCTGACCGTGTCGGTTCCCTTGAAGAAGGAAAAGACGCCGATGTTGTCATTGTTGACGGCTGTCCGTTTGATGTGACAGGTGTGATCCAGCATGTTTTGATCAATGGTGAAGAAGTTTAATGAGACTGCCTTTCATTGATTATTTCTCTGGATTTTTAGGTTCATAAATGATAAAAACTCCCTCTCTGCGCGTTTATCCCATAAACTGCAAAGAGGGAGTTTTCTCACCTGGCTGTTCTCCTTTATTTATTATTTTGTCTTTCCGTCCCAGCTGCCATCTTCCGTCACAAAATACTCATCCGGCGTTTTTCTTCCGATAAACATCATTCCTCTTGTTCCATCAGAAACCGGATTGAAGAAATACCATCTTTCATTGATGAGTACCCAGCCAGTCTGCATTCCGGAATTTTCGTCCATATAGAACCAGCCCCTATAACCGGCATCATAGAAAGTCCAACACGCAGATATCCCTGCTCATCAAATGCATACCAGCTTCCGTTGATCAGTTCCCACTGATGCTCAACCGTCTGCATATTATCGTGCTCTCCCACGATCATCTTTCCTGCCGCATAACTGCCATCGCTGTATCTCAGCCACCAGCCATTCTTATCCTTCATCCAATGGCTGTGTCCATCGTTTACCGCTTTGTTCGCAGCGCCCGGGATAATTCCCTTTACAGGATCAATATATCCCTTTTTTACTGTCGGCTTATCCGGCTTTCTTTCACTGATCTCCGGTTTGGAAGAGCCTGAACTGGATGAACCAGTTCCACTTCCTGGTCTTGAGCCATTGTTTTCTCCGGAATTTCCACCATCTCCAGGCTTTGTGCCGTTATCTTCTCCAGCATTTCCGCCATCTCCAGGCTTTGTGCCGTTGTCTCCTCCAGTATTCCCGCCATCTCCGGGCTTCTCCGGTCCGTCCACAGGCGGCTTTTCTGCCAGTTTCGGAGTTCTTCCGGAAACCTCCGCCGCAGGTCCCGCATTTTCTGTCTCCGTCTCCTTCAGACGGATCCATCCGTGATACAGGGTATCCGGCTGGCAGTCATCTTTTCCGGTTGTTTGTTGTCTGACCAGGTGGTACCGTCAAAACTGTACTCTGCGCCCTCAACAGCCCCGATCTCAGCTGTGAATGTTTTTTCATCACCATTCAGCTGGAACTTAATCGTTCCCGCAATCGGATGCTGCTCATTCTGTCATTCAGAGAGATTACGACCTGAATATCCGGTATCTCATAGTTTTCCGTAAGAACGCCACTGACCGGATCACTGCTTTGATGCTCCGATTGTGATCTGTCATTTCTTCTTCAGCGCGAATTTTAACTGCGTCCCCTCTACGGCAATTTCTCTTCCAGGATGCCGGACTCATCAGATATAATATCGGCATTTCCGCCAGAAATCTCTCCACAGTCTTCCGGGAATCCGAAAGAACGATCTCCTGCTCTCCGCTTATTCCCATAGCTGTACGCCTCAGAGATCTCCGGAACAGAGGGCGCTTCTGGCTTTTTTGATGCTCTGTCCATCAAGAATGAACTTTCCTGCTTGATCCAGAACGTAATTCTTTGCATTTTCTTCGTATCGGATAAGGAAAACCTCTACAAAAGCTTTTTATCTGTTCCCTGCATTTGCATTCTTCAAATTCTGCTGCTGCAGAATAATCCTTTGACTCCAGAGTATCTCGTTTGCAAGACCGCCAAAGCTTACTGATCTCCTGACATTCACGTCAGTTCTTCCGTCATAGATTTTTCCTCCAGTACAATGCCCGCCACAATCACCGTTTTGGGAATAATATTCCAGGAAGAAATATTCTCTTCCTTTCTGTGAGTCATCCTCATAAAAAGTTTTTACAAGATAACTTTCCCACTGTTTTCGGTGCTTCCGTACTCCATGTATTTCCACCATCCACACTGTACGTGTAAGCCCATGTCTCATCTCCATCCACATTTCCCGCAAATGTTCCTTCGGAACTGGTGAGCTGCCATATTCCACATCAGGTACCGTCACAAATATCTGCTTATCCACGATCGTTTTGTCTGCCACTGTCACCGTTTTTTGTCTCGGAAGTTTCAATATATCTGCCATCAACAGCAGCTGTTTTCGCCGTGATCGCGATGATCGTCCCGACAGCGGTCCCAATAGGGGATCTGGATCTCATTTCCTGAAGCAGTCTGCTCAGCTCCATCCCCGATCTGATAAGAAATTCGGATCTCCGGTACATCCTCAAGTGCAGAGAAAACATTTTTTCGCTTTTGCCGAAACAGTTATCCGCTTTCCTGCAACCTGCGTCTCCCGGTCAAGTTCCATAGTGAGATCTGGTTTTGCCGCCGAAACAGTAACCGAAACTTCTTTTTCAGTCGCTCCCGTGTAGTTTTTATCCTCCGTAAATACTACTGCGCAGGATGTATTGGATAAAGTACAGAATCTGGATCCTTAAAGCTCCATTTTCCATCCACGATCATCTGCCTGCCCTAATATATAATTTGGATTGATCACCTTCCTCCAGAGATCACCGCATCTTTCAGGGACTGTCCATACTGAATATTTACCGCAGGATCCTCCTCGACTCTCGGAGTTGCCGGTAAAACTTTAATCTTAATTTTATTGTAGATCGTCTCATATGTATCGCGGTACTCTGGCTTTTTGGCGTAAAGTGGCACACAGAGCTTCATCTGTTTCCACCTCCGGCCATGCGACATCAAACCAAAGTCCCAGGTATATCTCCAGATTTTCCGCCCTGCAGTCCGGCACTTGATGCCTGCTGACCATAATAGATCTCCCTTATAGCTTCCGGCCATTTTTACAATCTGTGGATTACGTTTTTTTACAGTCACTGAGATCTGTCCACTCTTGACCCGGAATCCATTTCCGTAATATTCCGCATAGATCTCATGTGTTCCCAGCGGGAGAAGTTTTTTCGATCGTAAACGGTGTTTCTCCTCCCGTTGATGTGATCGGACTTCCCACCGCGGCTTTATCTACATAAAACCGGATCTGTCCACTCATTCCTTCCGAACCGTCATCACAGCCGAAACAGGATTCCAACTTCAATTTCTTCTGGAAGTCAACCGCAAGACCTGTCTGGATCTGTTTCACTGTTACCACAGCGGATGCAGTTTTATTATATGACCTTAAGCCCGCTGTCACGCTGAGCGTTTCCGCTTTCTCATCCGCACCCACCGTCAGGGATTCCCAGGGAACTGATCTTTGTATCGCTGCTGGTATTTCCGGATACCCGCCAGTCCACCGTCGGATCTTTTGCTTCTTTAACATCTGCGGTAAACTGTTTTGAGCTTCCAGGATACATACCTCCGTCTCCGGTGTCAGTGAAATCAAGCGGCTTCTCCGCTCTCATCGGCCTGGAAAATAAATGACCGCGCAGCGTCCCATCCTTGTGGTCTTCTTATTGATCGCCTCCGCTGTAACCTTCATCTGCGGAACTCAGTCCGTGCATGATCAGCGCTTTCTGATCAATAAAAACTCCACATCATCATTTTTGAGCCTGCCCCGACACCGCTGGTCGTATTTTCGCCAGAGCTCCTGCTTCCTCCCTTGCGTCTGTCCTTCCGCCGGTGATCGTTATCCTGCTCTTCGCCCAGCTATCATATCCGATTCCGATACCGGCAGAGCCCTGGCCTCCGACAGCCTTTACGGTTCCACCGGAAATATTGATATTGACATTTCCGCCTGCCCGGCTTGCGCTTCCGATGCCGGCACCTCCCCCAGCCGCCGTCAGCTTCCACGGTACCTCCTTCGATCGAAATGGAGAAATTATTATTTGTTACCCGTGCGTCTCCGCCGATTCCCGCCGCTTCATATTCACCTTTCGCAATAACTGTTCCGCCTTTTACAGTAATGGAACCGCCTCTGATTCCGGCATGATTGATCTCGCCAGACTCTGCACGCAGTGTTCCCGCAGAGCTTCCATCCCCCTGAATGCTCGTGATCGTGAGATAAGAATTGTCGGCACATACACACAGTTCGATTTTTTTGAACACATGGAGTTTTCCCCATCCAGAATCAACGTCACCTTTGCTTTATTCCCGATCCTGAGCGCATTGTTTCCATTCACTTTTACGCTATGGAGCGGAATTACAGGTGTTCCGCCCTGAACCGTGATCTGGTTTCAGTCGTCTCAATGCCCTCTTTCAGGGAGATCTCGTATTTTCCGCTGCCCGTTATGGTCAGTGTTCCGTTCTCATATTTTTATAATCTGTTCCCAGGTTCCGCCGCTCACGATGAAGTCACCGGTGAGTCCTTCGCCCTATATACTGGGCTGTGACCACAGCATCTTCTGATCCGATCGTGAATTTTGTCGTGCTGCTGTAGCAGTTTTCAAAGGTTCCTGAGCCAGAATCCAGCGTCCATGATGAAATTCTGATCCCGCCGGTAGAGATGCCGTGATCTCGATTATATCCCCAGTTCTATAAGCTCCGCTTCCAGTTCCATTATTTTTACTGTGAGGCTGTGCCGGAAACATAGACCGCCTTTACGGACAGTCTGCTGTTTACTTTAAGCTGTGCCGTTTTCTGACTGGCCGTTCCGTTTAAAGAATTCTCCGTTTCCGTTCGTGATCTCCCAGTGATCGAAACATAATTTTTCCGAAGATTTATCTTTCGCTGTGATCGTGACAGTGCTGCCCGGCGCATAGTTTTCCTGTCCCGGGGTGATGGTTCCGTCAGCAACTGTAACAGAATATCCACCTGTATAGTTCGCCTTGATCTCCGTATCCACATCGGACATCGTAAATGTTGTTTCGGAAGACAAAGGATCCGCGAACGTTCCGCTTCCATTTTCAACCGTCCATCCTGCAAAATACAAAGGTTCCTCCGGCTCCATCCGTGATCTCGGCACTCGCACTGATCGGCACTTTCTCACCCTCCGCAAATTGGACTCTGTTGAAACGATCGTTCCTCCCGTAACAGTAAGATTATGCGGTGTTCCAAACTTTACACGCATATACGTCTCTGACGCGGGCTCATATTTTCCTTCCCCGCGCAGCCCGAGAGCCGCGCTTCCCGGAGCTGAGTTTCCTGTATACAGTGTCGCTGTTTTCCATTTTCAGGCGCTATCGTGATAGGACTCTGACAGATTTTTCCTGTGTCTCCGGACACCGTCGCTGTGACATTTCCTCCTGTGATCCGGATATTCGGCACCGAATTAACATAAAGAGTCTGTCGATCCAATACAATAACCGCCACCGCTCTTGATCAGATTTACATTTCCGCCGGAAATGACCAGGTTATCTGCACTCCCCGTACTTGTGCTGCTGGCAGCACCAGCTCCCAGACAGGTTCCATCTCCATTTGACCGCAGGGTCAGATCACCGCCGGAGATCGTAATATTTTTGCCTACCGGCACAGAATTTACATAGCAGCTGCCACCGATCGCCGCAGACCCGGAGCCGGCTGTGGCATCCAGACTCCGCTTCCTGTTATCTCCAGCGGAGTCCCATGATTATCGATCGCCGCCGCAAGCTCAGCGCCCTTTAAGAATATTTCTGCCTTCCAGCTTTAAGGTCACTTTTTCAAGTCCCGCATCGATATCAATTGCAGGAACATTCTGTGCCTTCGGATAAATATTGAGCTGTTTCAAAGTAACGGTACAGCTGCTCTTGATCTCAATAAATTCACTTGTCGCTGTCCCAGAATCTTTCATTGTAACTGTATATGGACCAGATCCGGCGATCTCAACTCTTCCGTTTCCAGAATAGTTAACGCCTTTTTTGGAGTAACGGTAAGCTTCCCATTTCGTGTCTGTTCTCCATACTTGATCACTCACACGGCTTCCCTGATACTTGATGGTCTGCTCATTTCCAATATTGACCGTGTATGTTTTGGTTGGATCAACTCCAAGAAATTCTGCCGTTGCTTTTTCTTTTTCGCTGGCTTTCAATGTAAAACTATTATTCTTACCATCGACCATCTCTGGACCGATTGCAACAGCCTTCACTCTACTGTTATACTCTCCGCCCCGTGCCTCTACATCTCCGCCGGAAATCACAACAGTTCCCGATGTTCCCTTATATCCACCACCGATTCCAGCTCCAACAGATGCTACGGCATAAACGATCCACCAGCGATTGTAATCGTATCACCGCCAATTCCCCTTCGAACAAGATCCGATTCCGGCTCCACTGTCTGATTCCCGTTCCTTTTTCCGGACCGTTATCTGTCAGTCTCATTCCAGAACAAGCTGCCACCGTTCCGCTTTCGATCGTGATCTTGCCATGTCCCTCTCCGCTGTTTCCTCCGATTCCAGCTCCATAAGCGCGCGCAAACGAATACAGGACATCCTGATCAGATCCTGCCCGGATCGTCAGGCTGCTTCCTTCCGGCACATGGATCGCCGCGCCGGAGTTGCTGACTGTTACAGGTTATTCTTTCCGGAGAGAACCAGCGTCACATCCGCTCCCTTCTTCAAGTTCAATACAGGACATATTGTATTCGCATTTGCGGTTCCAATTGACACACCCTTTAAAAGTGATCGTCGCAGAAACATTCTTCTTCACTGCATCACATGATCCGTTATATGGGCCGTTCCAGTTATATGTGCCGCTGATCGTGTAATCGCCGTTCCGATCAATGATCACTTCCCATTCTTCAGATCATACCTCTGCGGCACTCAATGTCCTGAGAGCATTGGAGTCCGATGCCTTAAGCTTCAATAATTCATCTTTTTCGCCCTCTGCGGTTTTCTCACCGTGTCTGACTGTGTCGCTTTCTCCTTCACTGCATCACTGCCGTATATACTTCAAAATCAGTATCCGGTCGAATCATAGCTGATTCCGCATACACTGGTGATATGATCGTGGATCCCACCATCACTGCCGTCAATAATCCTGCCATCCATCTTCTAAAATTATATCTCATGCGATCCGCCTCCCTCTTATCTTCAAGCCTCTGTCGCCAGAATATCATTAGAAAACAAGGCGTGTCAATCGGTTCGACACAAGATGTCAAAATTCTGCACGAAATGCAAAAAAAAGACCAGGAACATCTCTGCCCCTGGTCCTTCAAAAAATCCTTTATCGTTTATCCTGGATCCATATCAGTCATTCTCAAATACCGGCTCAGTCGGCTCACCGTAATCTTCCGTGGAGCTTGCTGCCTCGTCATTGATATGCGTCAGAATCCCGCTGGAATTAACTTTATATTTGTTTCCATCGCGGTCGCTTTACCGTCGTATTCTTGGAGATACGTCCGGAGCTGTTTACCACATACGTCTGATAACTGCCGTTTCCATTCGGAATGCTGATCAGCGCATAACGGCTCGAGCTGTCTGCCTGCTGAAGTTTTCCCATATAATAAAGGTATCCGTTCTTCACGCCGTTTGTTCCGCGGCCTGCATAGGTCCCTTCATTAAAATAAAACGTGGTCTTATTTCCGTCGCCTTCCTCGACGGTCATTTTCCTTTTACTGAGGTTCTGGATGACTTATCAAAGTAGTAGGACGTATATTCGCTGGTCGATCCGATCCGTACCTTCTTTAATCCTTTTGACCGGATTTCCTTTCTGGTCGAAGAGATACGTCTTTCCATTGATGCGGACAAAATCGCTCGTGGACGCTTTTCCGTCTTCCGGTCCGGTCTTTGGCTCACCGTTTTTATCAAAAATAATACCATACCACCGGCTCATCCACATTGTCCTGAAGCTGTTCCGGCGGGTTTAAGGAAAGCCAGCCTGAGATCGCCGCGCCGACTGTAGCGTTCTGGATCCCGCTCTCTCCGCGAAATATCTCCAATCCGCAATCGAACTCTTACTTGAATTTTTCCGGATCACCGTCTAAATACACCCAGCCGGTGCGCATCCGTCCATCTGCGTCAAAGCAATAGTATTTTCCATCGATCTTTGTTACCTTATACTCTCCGCCGTCATCGCTGGTCGACGGGCTCTGCTTCTTTCCGCTTGCGGAAAAATAGAACCAGTACTTTCCATCATCGCTTTCCGTTCCGTAAAAAGGCTGCTGTCCTCATCCTTCGGCTCCAGATACTTCCAGCCGGTGACCATCGCTCCGCTGGAGCTTAAATAGTAATCCCCATCTTCGGTCCAGCCGGTCTGCATGATTCCGTCAGCGTCAAAGTAATAACTTTTTCCATCGATCTTCTTCCAGGTGTCATTCGTGACTTTTCCGCTGGAACTGAAATAGAACCAGTAGGTCTGACTGTCTCTGCTGTAGGGGGACGCGATCTGCATCCACTTATTCGCCACCATGATTCCGTTAGCATCCACATAGTAATCGTTGTCGGCCCAGCTGTTGACCGCCATCTCGCCGCTGCTGTTCAAATATCTCCAGAGGTTGTCCGCGCCCTTTTTCCACTCATTCGTCACGCGGTTTCCGTTTTATCAAGATACGTCCATATATTATTGGAAAGCGCCCAGCCTTCCGCTGCGTAGGCGTTCATCGTCAGACATCCGAAAGTCAGGACCGCCGCTGCTGCCAGTATTCTTAACCCTTTTTTTTCTTCACTCGCTGTCTCCTTCCTGTACCCCCAAAAGGCGCATAACTATCGCCAACATCCATTCCGGATCAGCTTCGCCGATGGGATTTCTGCCTTCCGGCCGTATTTTTCATTTCGCAATACATCTGATTTTATTTTACCAGTAACTCCCTGATTATTCAACAGAAAATACCTGTCAATTCTCTTAAGTCCCCACCACAGTTCTGCCGCATTCCCGCCACAGAAAGACACATTTTCCGTTCATGTTCCCCCATATTTCCGCCAACATCCCGCATTCCATCCCCACTCCTATTTGACAGTATCCCCGAATCTATTATACTGGTATATCATAGGCATTTTGTGCCCCTGATCCGTTTTTACGCAAAAAAAGTCTAAAGAAAGAGATGGAATACAATTATGTGGATAGCAGATGGATGGAAGGACTACGAAGTCATCGACTGTTCCGGCGGTGAAAAGCTGGAGCGTTGGGGAAAATATATTCTGGTCCGTCCGATCCCCAGGTTATCTGGGATACTGATAAAAAGGCACCACAGTGGAGAAAAGATGAACGGCCACTACCACAGAAGCTCAAAAGGCGGCGGCGAGTGGGAATTCTTCAGTCTCCCGGAGCAGTGGAGCATCAACTACAAAGGCCTGACCTTCCAGTTAAAGCCATTCAGTTTCAAGCATACCGGGCTTTTCCCGGAACAGGCGGTGAACTGGGACTGGTTTGGCGAAAAGATCAAAAAAACGCGGACGCCCGATCAAAGTCTTAAACCTCTTCGCCTACACCGGCGGGAGCGACTCTGGCAGCCGCTGCGAAAGCCGGAGCTTCCGTGACCCATGTTGACGCCTCAAAGGGCATGGTTGCCTGGGCAAAGGAGAACGCGAAGTCCAGCGGCCTTGAGGACGCGCCAATCCGCTGGATCGTGGATGATTGCGTAAAATTCGTAGAGCGTGAGATCCGCCGTGGAAACCACTATGACGCGATCATCATGGATCCGCCCTCCTATGGAAGAGGTCCCAAGGGCGAGATCTGGAAGATCGAGGACGCAATCTACCCGTTCGTAAAGCTGTGTGCAAAGCTCCTCTCCGACAAGCCGTTATTCTACCTGATCAACTCCTACACCACCGGTCTCGCCCCGGCGGTGCTGACATACATGCTCGGAACAGCCGTTGTCCCGCAGTTCGGCGGAACCGTGAGATCAGAGGAGATCGGGCTTCCGGTTACAAGTTCCAAACTCGTACTCCCGTGCGGCGCTTCCGGACGCTGGGAAGCATAATTAATTGAAAGGACCGGTAAACATATGAAGATCATCATTGTCGGCTGCGGAAAAGTCGGCGTGAGCCTTGCGGAGCGCTTAAGCTCCGAGGGCCACGATCTCGTTATGGTCGATATGAATCCGCAGAAAGTGGAACATCTTTCCAACCAGTTTGACGCCCTGGGAATCGTTGGAAACGGCGCCAGCTTTAATATCCAACAGGAGGCCGGTGTGGAAAGCGCGGACCTCTTTATCGCTGTCACCGGCGAGGACGAACTAAACCTCCTCTGCTGCCTGATGGCGAAGAAGACCGGACACTGTGACACCATCGCCCGCGTAAGAAACCCGCTCTATAATAAGCGAGATCCGCTTCATTTCAGGAAAACTCGGACTCCTCCATGATCATCAACCCGGAGCTGACGGCGGCCAGAGAGATCTTAAAGCTCTTAAAATTCCCGTCCGCCATCAAGATCGACACCTTCGCAAAGGGACGTCGAGCTTCTCCGTTTCCGCTTAAAACCTGAGATCGGTTTCGGCGGAAAACTGTCATGGATATCATGCGACAGTTAAAATGCGATGTCCTGATCTGTGCCGTTGAGCGCGGATCCGAGGTCGTGATCCCGAACGGAAGCTTTTGTCCTTCAGGATACGGATATCCTTCTCTATCGTGGGATCTCTTGAAAATACAGCCCAGTTTTTTGAAAAGATCGGTCTCCGCTCAAAATCCGTAAAAATTCCCTGATCATCGGCGGCGGCACCATTGCCCACTACTTGGCCCAGGACCTCTTAAAGATCGGGTTCCGTGTCCGGATCATCGAGCAGCGGAAAGAGCGCTGTGATTACTTAAGCGAAGTGATTCCCGGCGCTGACATCATAAACGGGGACGGAAGTGATCGGGATCTTCTTCTGGAAGAAGGCCTGACCTACGCCGATTCCCTTTGTGGCCCTCACCGGACTTGACGAGGAGAATATCTTCCTCGCCCTCTATGGAAAGCTCCACTCCAACGCAAAGCTCATCGCGAAGGTCAATAAGATCGCCTTCGATGACGTGATCGACAGCTGGCATCGACAGCATCATCTACCCGAAGTACCTGACGGCAGATTATATCCTACAGTACGTCCGTGCCCGCCAGAACACCATCGGCTGCAACGTGGAAACGCTGTATAAGATCCTGGACGGCCGTGCCGAAGCACTGGAGTTCTCCATCAAAGAGGATTCCGCTGTCACGAATGTGCCGCTTATGGACTTAAACTTAAAAGGACAACCTTCTGATCTGCTGCATCAACCGAAATGGTCAGATCCTCACCCCCCCGCGGTCAGAATATGATCACGGTCGGGGGATACCGTGATTCTCGTGACCACAAACCGCGGTCTCGGTGATATCCGGGATATCTTAAAATCATAAAGGAGCGATTCCATGAATTATTCGATGATCTTTTATATTATCGGCTGGATTCTGGACGTGGAGGCGGCGCTTCTTGTGCCGTCCCTGGCAGTCTCCCTGATCTACCATGAAAGCTGCGCGCTGGCATTCTTCATCACGATCGTCCTCTGCCTGATCCCAGGTGTGATCCTTGTCCGCAAGCAACCGAAAAACAAGGTATTCTACACAAGGGAAGGTTCCGTGACGGTTGCCTTAAGCTGGATCGTCATGAGTATCATGGGTTCCATCCCGTTCCTCTTAAGCGGATCCATCACAAATCCGGTGGATGCCCTGTTTGAGACTGTGTCCGATTTACGACGACCGGTGCCAGTATTCTTCCCGCCGTGGAACCGCTTCAGCACGGCATCCTTTTCTGGAGGAGCTTTACACTGGATCGGCGGTATGGGAGTTCTCGTGTTCCTTCTCTGCCTGCTTCCGCTTACCGGAAACGGCTATCATATGAACCTCATGAAGGCAGAGAGCCCGGGACCCTCTGTCACAAAGCTGGTCCCGAAGGTGCAGTCCACCGCAAAGATCCTCTATGGGCTCTATCTCTTCCTGACGGTTCTAGAGGTTATTCTCCTGCTTGTAGGACAGATGCCGGTGTTTGATTCCCTGTGTACCGTTTTCGGCACCGCGGGGAACCGGAGGTTTCGGTATCAAGAATGACAGCTTCGAAGCTATTCCACCTACCTGCAGGGCGTAGTTACCGTGTTTATGATCCTTTTTGGCATCAACTTTAACGTGTACTTCCTCTTCTATATGAAAAAAAGCCGAAGGAAGCACTGCGCTGTGAGGAGGCGCGATGGTGGTACTCGGGATCATTACCGCGTCGATCCTTGTCATCACGTTTTTCGTCCGGGATTTCTTCGACAGCCTGTTCCTCGCGTTCCACCATGTCGCGTTTCAGGTTGCTTCCATCATCACGACCACCGGCTTCGCCACCGTGGACTTTAACTCCTGGCCGACAATCCCGAAAACAATCCTGGTGCTTTAATGTTTATCGGTGCCTGCGCGGGAAGTACCGGCGGCGGCATTAAGGTGTCCCGTGTCGTGCTGTTATTCCGGTCCCTGACAAAGGAGCTCTCCCAGAGTCTCCATCCGAATCAGGTCCGCAAGATCCATTTTGAAGGACGCGCGGTGGAGCATGTGGTTCTCCGCTCCGTAAATGTCTTCATGGCGGCATACATCCTGATCTTCGCTATTTCCGTGCTGCTCATCGGCATCGACAACTTCGATCTTGTGACAAACTTTACCGCCGTCGCGGCGACCTTAAACAACATCGGACCGGGATTGGAACTTGTAGGCCCGGCCCAGAACTTCGGGCTCTTCTCCAACTTCTCCAAGCTTGTCCTGACCTTTGATATGCTTGCCGGGTCGTCTGGAGCTCTTCCCGCTGCTGCTGCTTTTCTATCGGATGGTACCTGGAAGAAATTCTAATTAAGCAAACATTCCCGATAATAGATGTAATTTTGACAATTTGACTGATCCGTGTTGAAAAATCTGATTGCCGGAAACAAAAAGTGGATATCCCAGAGTCACATCATGGACTCTGGATATCCACTTTTTTTTATTTTTCTGTCTTTTTTCCACCGAACAGAGGGACAAGGGGGCGTCGCCCTTCCCTATAATATTATCTTAGCCGGGAAGGCTCACCTCTTTCAGGTAGTGAGTAACAACAAACTCGTCTCAGTGGGAATCAGGTCCGACTGAGATAAACGCTCCGCGGGGATGCACAGTCGTCCATCATCATCCAAGTGCCACATCAAGCATCATCATCAGGGCAAACCCGACCGCAAACCCGATAGTCCCGATATTCGAGTGCTCTCCCTCCGCGGTCTCCGGGATCAGCTCCTCCACGACCACGTACATCATGGCACCTGCAGCGAAGGCGAGAAGATACGGCAGGACCGGAGCGAGGACCCTGTATAGCAGCACGGTCAAAAGCGCCGCGACAGGCTCTACAACGCCGGAAAGCGTTCCATACAAGAATGCCCGGTTGCTGCTCATTCCTTCACCCTTGAGCGGCAGGGAAATGATCGCGCCCTCCGGGAAGTTCTGGATCGCGATCCCGACGGACAGGGCAAACGCACCGGCTAAAGTGATCCCGCTGTTTGCCGTAAGAAGGCCCGCGAACATGACACCGACCGCCATTCCTTCCGGAATATTATGAAGGGTCACCGCAAGGACAAGCATCGTATTTTTTTTTAACGTGCAGGACGGACCTTCCGGTTCATCGCACCCGATGTGAAGATGAGGCACATGCCCGTCAAGGAACAGCAGGAACAGGATGCCGCAGAAGAATCCGGTCACCGCAGGCAGAAACGCCAGACGTCCCAGATCCGCGGAAAGATTCATGGACGGGATCAGAAGTGACCACACGGATGCCGCCACCATGACACCGGACGCAAAGCCCAGAAGACCTTTTTCCACATTCTGACGGCTTCCCTTCTTCATAAAATATACGCACGCAGCTCCAAGTGTCGTCCCCGCAAACGGGATCATGATCCCAAGAATAATATTTCCGATATTTTCCATCGTTTTTGTCTCCTTTGATCCGCGAAGGCCGTCCGGACCCCGGCACGGCTCTCGCAATCTTCCTTCTATAAGCTATGCGGTTTCCAACTGAAAAGATCCAGGCCACGAAGCGATGTCCGCCTCTGACCTGGATCTTTTATAGAGTTTCTATGGAATAATGAAGTAATACTGCTAAAATTAAGCTGCTACAGAACGGCGGGATGCCTTCTTCTGGTTCTTATATGGATCCGGACGGAACAGCATATAGAGGAATCCGAGAAGAACAACAACAGCTGCTGCTGTGCCGATTCCGAAGGAACCACCTTCCATAAGAAGTCCGAACTGGTAGAACATCAGTGCTACACAGTAAGCGAACACGTTCTGGAAGATAATCGCGAACCAGAACCACTTTCTGGACTGCATCTGCTGGGCCATTGTGGAAATAGCCGCCAGACACGGGGAGTTTAACAGGTTGAATACAAGGAAGGAGAAGGCTGCTGCCATTGTCGGGAACCAGTCTCTGATCGCGGCTGCGACAACGTCTGTCTCCTCGGAGAGATCCTCGCTGACATTTGCAAGGACACCCATTGTGGAAACGATACCCTCTTTTGCGGAGAATCCGGAGATCGCCGCTGCAACGCACTGCCACTTGCCCCATCCGAGAGGAGTGAAGATCCATGCAAGAGCACTTCCGAGGATTGCCATCAGGCAGTTCTCTGTATCTTCTACCATGCCAAAGGAACCATTCTCGAAAACCGAAGGAGGAGAGGATCCACATGACCACGCAGGCAAGGGAACAGGATCGTTCCGGCTTTCTTAATGAAGCCCCACAGACGCTCCCAGGTGTGCATAAGAACGGTCTTGGCAGACGGGATGTGGTATGCCGGTAACTCCATAACGAACGGAGCTGCCTCGCCGGAGAATGGTTTTTGTCTTCTTTAACATGATCGCTGCTACAAGGACGCAGACGATACCTAACGCGTACATTAAGAATGCTGTATTTCCCGCATCGGGTAATCTCCGGAGGTCCAGCCGACCATGATACCGCCTAAAAGAGCGATAACCGGAAGTTTCGCGCCGCACGGAATGAAGGTGGCGGTCATAATGGTAAGACGTCTGTCGTTATCATTTTCGATGGTCTTGGAAGCCATGATACCCGGGATACCGCAGCCGGATGCGATAAGGAGCGGAATGAAGCTCTTACCGGAAAGTCCGAAATGACGGAACACACGGTCCATGACGAATGCGATACGTACCATGTATCCGCAGTCCTCAAGGATGGAAAGCATTAAGAATAAGAGTGCCATCTGCGGGAGGAATCCGAATACAGCGAAGAGTCCGCCGAGGATACCGTCTACAACAAGGCTCTGGATGAAGTCGCTTGCGCCTGCTGCCGCGAGGGCCGCGCCTGCCCATTCCTGAATGCCGCCACCGAATGTATCATTGGCCCAGTCTGTACCCATAGTACCGAGTGTGCTTACGCAGATGTAGTAAACGAACCACATCACTGCCGCGAAGATCGGGATACCTAAGATACGGTTTGTAACGATCTTATCGATCTTATCGGAGGTGGAGAGCTTCTTGCCGGATTTCTTAACGGCTTTGTCGATCACGCTTCCGATGTATGTATAGCGCTCGTCTGTGATGATACTCTCTGTATCGTCGTCCTGCTCTTTCTCAAGACGGGTAACTTCCGTGTTGACCGCTGCCATAGCGGATGCCGGAAGATGTAACTGCTCGATGACCTTGCTGTCCTTCTCAAGAAGCTTGATTGCGAACCATCTCTTCTGGTCTGCGTCCACAGCGTCACCGACAGCCTCCTCAACCTTTGCGATCGCGTTCTCAACGTTTCCGGAGAAGATGCCGGCCGGGTTCTTCCACTCGTTCTTCTTCGCTGCCTCGATCGCTTTCTCGACAACTTCCTTAAGGCCTGTGCCCTTTAACGCGGAAGTCTCAACAACTTCACAGCCGAAGATCTCGGAAAGCTTCTTCACATCGATCTTATCCCCGCTCTTTGCAAGCAGGTCAGCCATGTTTAACGCGATTACAACCGGAATACCGATTTCGAGGATCTGGGTCGTCAGATATAAGTTTCTCTCAATGTTTGTTGCGTCTACCAGATTGATGATCGCCTGCGGTTTTCTCGTGAACGAGATAATCACGGCTTACAACTTCCTCCAGTGTACGGAGAAAGGGAGAAACACCCGGAAGGTCTGTGATGATGATCTCTTCACCGCTCTTTGAAGATTTTAATTTACCTTCTTTTTCTCTACTGTTACACCCGGCCAGTTTCCGACGTACTGGTTCGCGCCTGTGAGGGCATTGAACATGGTCGTCTTACCACAGTTCGGGTTGCCGGCTAATGCGATTTTAATAGCCATTTTTTCATCCTCCTATTTTCCTGCACTTGTGTTGTCACTGTCCACATTCTGGGCGGACAGCAACTGGGTTTTTGCCAATGCTTTGCATACACATCAGGTAAAAACATTTATCCCGTCATCAGACTGTAACGACTTCGACACTTTCCGCATCGTCTCTTCTCAAAGACAGTTCATATCCACGGACCGTGATCTCGACCGGATCACCGAGCGGCGCTACTTTACGAACGTAGATCTCGCTGTTTTGGTAATGCCCATGTCCATGATTCTGCGGCGGAATGCGCCCTCTCCGTTGATCTTTACAACTTTAACCGTTGTATGTACCGGAACTTCACGTAATGTCATGTCTTCTCCTTTCTATCCTTAGAACCACTCCTGCGGTCCGGATCCATTCCCCTGCCTTTTGTGGAATTTTTACCAAAAAGTTTCCGATTAGTTGTTGCTAATTAGTGCATGCTAACCCATGGGGAAAAAGCAAAGTGGGAAAACTCCCACTTGAACTTTCATCATCCATAACTGCCCATTCTTCCCGGTCTGCACTTCCCTGCGGGATAATGCAAACTGCTGAACAGTTACCATCTTTTTTCACAGCTACTGCACCATAACGTGCTTTTGCCATCTCCTTGTTGATCGCGACTCTGGAATCCTTGATGTTTACGATCAGGTTTCCGTTGAGTTCAGAGATCACTGTCACTGCTGCGCCGTCCACGAAGCCAAGATTCGCGAGGAATCTCTTTGTGTCCTCCGCTCCGCCGACACGCTGGATCATGCCGGTCTCACCGGCACGTAAAAATGTCATTGGCATCATGTTTCCTCCTCTTTACACTCCCATCCGCTCAAGCTTTGTGAGCTTTCGGAGCTGTATCGTAATGGACACTGCCGCATCCGCTGCAACCGGAACAGGAACCGCAGCAGCCCCCACAGGAACCGCTCTTCTTCTGTTTCCGGATACTCTTTATCACACCGATCACGGCCATGGCAACCAGCAACAAAACAATTACATCTGTAAGCATTTCCATCACCTTTCACCAAACCATTTATGGGAACAGTTGTATTGATAACGAATATCAATTTCAAATGAATTATATGACTTCATATCCCGCTTGTCAACTGGTATTTAATAATTTTTTAAGATTTTACAGGATGGTTTTACTTGCTTTCCAAAGGCTTTCCATTTAGAATGATAGTATATCTGCGCCCATATTTCTGTCTTGTCTGAATTTATTTTTATATTTCAAAATTCGCCAACAATATAGATGTATAAGTCCAGATAATTTTATTTTTTCGACCTTTTGTGACTCTTTTTAAAAGCCAGTACCTTTCCGGTATTTTACCGTTCTCGTTCTGGCAGATTTCGAAAGCGCCACAGCAATATTATTATCAGGAGGTTTCTAACATGAATAACATAAGAAAAGCTTACAGATTCCCTCTTCTGGGTCGGCGTCAACGACCGCCGCATCGCTCTCTTTGAAAATGTTTATCCGGTTCCTACAGGAATGTCCCTATAACTCTTACGTTCTTCTTGACGAGAAGGCAGCACTCTTCGATACCGTGGACGCGTCCTTCACCCATGATTTTCTCGAAAATGTGACCGCTGCCTTAAAGGGCCGCACTCTGGACTATCTGATCGTAAACCACATGGAGCCGGACCACTGCGCCTCCATCGGCGATGTGATCGCCGCTTACCCGGAGGCAAAGATCGTATGCACCGCAAAGGCTGTGGGAATGATGAAACAGTTCTTTGATTTTGATATGGACAGCCGCGCGATTCCGGTAAAAGAGGGCGATACCGTCTCTCTTGGCTCCCACGAGATTACCTTCGTGATGGCACCGATGGTACACTGGCCGGAGGTTATGGTTACCTATGAAAAGACAGAAAAGATCCTGTTCTCCGCTGATGCCTTCGGTTCCTTCGGCGCTGCCGACGGAAATATCTTTGCTGACGAGATCGACTATAAAGGGTGCCTGGCTCTCTGAGGCGAGACGTTATTATACAAATATCGTTGGAAAAATTCGGCATGTCCGTACAGGGTCTCTTAAAGAAGGCTGCCGGGCTCGAGATCCGGATGATCTGCCCGCTCCACAGCGTGATCTGGAGAGAAGATCTCCCATGGCTCATCGATAAATACCTCAAATGGAGCTCCTATACGCCGGAAGAGAAATCTGTAACGATCGCCTACGGATCTGTTTTTACGGTCATACGGAAAAAAGGCTGCCGATATCCTTGCCGGAAAGCTTGCTGACCGCGGCATCCGCCATATTTCCGTCTTTGACGTCTCCAAGACCCATCCGTCCTACATCATTGCAGACGCGTTCCGTACCTCCGCGATGGTCTTTGCATCTATCACCTATAATGGCGGTATCTTCTGCAATATGGATACGCTTCTCCACCAGCTTGCGGCCCACGGTCTTACAAACCGTACCGCGGCCCTGATCCAGAACGGAACCTGGGCGGCAACCACCTCAAAGCAGATGGGTGAAATCCTCCCGGTACAATGAAAAATATCCATGTGCTCGAGGCAGATGTAACCATTAAATCAGCTCTGAAAAATGATCAGGAAGCTGAGCTTGACGCACTTGCAGACGCAATTGCCGCATCATTACAGTAAGTGGAGGAAATGCCAATGAAATATGCAATCGTTTATTCCAGTAAAACCGGAAATACTGCAGCACTCGCAGATCGTCTCCATGATATCCTTCCGCATGAGCACTGTGTTTATTTCGGTGATACGTCCCGTTACTCCCCCGACTTGGTGCGGATCTTATCTTCGCCGGTTTCTGGACCGATAAAGGAAGCTGTGATGACAGGACACGGATCTTCTTAAAAAACCTTCAGAATACGAATATCGCTCTTTTCGGCACAGCCGGATATGCCGCTCCTGATTACATCCACTCGATCTTAAAGCAGGCAGAGGCAAATATTCCCGTAAACAACACTGTTCTTACAGGCTTCGTCTGCCAGGGGAAAATGCAGCCGGCAGTCGCCGATAAATTTGCCGCAATGCTCGAAAAGGACCCGGAGGACGCAAAGGGAAAGCTTCTTCGCGATACATACCATGAAGGTCTCTCCCATCCGAACGAAGAGGACTTCGCAAACTTTAAAAAAAGTGGGCTGAAGGCTTTATCCACTAATTGATCGTCATATAAAACACACTGTATCGATCCGCATGGCAGTCAAATGCCGGACGATCAGTCTTCCCGATCGTCCGGCATTTTTCATGCTAAAACTTTTGATCAATCAGTCTTTTTTACTCTCGGCAGCATTCTTCCACCGTATCCGATTGCAAAGATCTCACCATTCTCATTTTCGAAGAATCTCACGTAGCCATCCTTATCCGGATTACGCACAATCCCTAAAAATTCCTGTACCGGCACAAATCGAAGAAGCGTCTCTCCCTCTTTGACTGCCAGATTTCCATCTTTTTCAAAGATCGTAATATTGTTATCTTCATCTGAACGGAAGGTGCCGCACATCGCCTTTCTCTTTTCCGCATCCCACTCCGTCTCCTGATAAACAAATCGGTCCTCGATCGGATTTCTTCCATGATACATCCGCATTGCTGCATCCGCAATCGTGCTAACCGGCACGCCCGACGTGTTGCACAGTACCATAACGCCCACTCCGGCATCATACGACCAGGATAAATTCGACGAAACTCCCGGCAGGCTTCCGCCATGCTCCATAACCGTCAGGTCATCCAGCTTCTTCTGCGAAAGGCCAAAGCAATAATGGCTCTCCGGGCGATAATCGATTCTTGGGCGGCACATCGTCCGTACACCCTCCTGGGAGAGATCCTTGTTCCATCGATTCCCTTTCCGTAATTCAGATACATGCAGATGTATTTTTTCATGTCTACAAGCGTAGATTTCAGGGAACCGGCTCCGCCAAGAGAAAATGCATTGTCATGGTAATCTCTGCCGGAGGTCATGACACCTTTTTGCATTTTGTAGAGAATTGCCGCATTCGCATCCGCTGCCGGTCTTACATACTCTCCGCTGCTCCGCTCCATATGAAGAGGCTCAAGAATATGTTTTTTCACATATTCCGCAAAGCTGTTCTCTCCCGCCGACACGACGCACGATCTCCGACAAAAGTCCAAAGCCATCATTGCAATAGCTCATGTAGTTTCCCGGATCTCCGATCAGACCGCCGTTTTCCTTTGTCTGGGCATCCAGCAGCTCAGCGACTGCCTTTGTTCCTTCCAATGCGATCTTCTCACAGAACGCAAAATCCCCTGTCTCATTCTCATCCAGTCCTGCCTTCTGCGCGATCTCATTGATGATTGTGCGGTGCATCGGATAAAAAGCCCGCTGTGTGACATAAAAAGTGCCATAGCTTTATCGGTTTCTGATTACGGTTTGTAAATTCCGGAATATATTTGCTCACCGGATCATCCAGATCTACTTTTTCCGGCTTCGACTAACTGCATGATCGATAAAGCCACAAAGGATTTCGTGACGGACGCTAACCCGAAGATCGTATCCTCATCGATCGGCAATTTTCTCTCCTGATCCCGGTATCAAAAAAACTTTTCATACTGTGTATTTCCATTTCGGTCAACGATCGCAACCGCGATTCCCACTGCGTTGGAACGTTCCTGTATCCTGGATACAAGTTCCTCAAAAAGAAATCTTGACGCATTTGTGATTTTGTTCATGGGTACTCCCCTCCTTTACGCTGCGCGCACCTGGTGATCTGATTCTCACACAGGTGCGCAGTCTTCTATTGATTATATCGATTCCGATCGATTTATTCAAATATTCTTTTGAGTTTCCTATACAGATCACTGCATTTCTTAATTATAAGTAACTATTCAGTACCTTCATTAGTTACGTGCAAAAATCCATTCCAGATCAGCTTCGCTGATGGGATTTTGCCTTCAGCCTATGTTTTCTTACGGTCAGCGCAGCAAAAGTGCGCAGACCTACTGAACAGTTACAATTATGATTTCTTCTCTTTATAAAAAAATCCGGGATCTGCTGTTCATGGAATCTGCGGATCTCCGCCTGGAACTCATCGCTTGACAAAATATCATATCCTGTCATCGCAAGACCCTTCGCACCTTTCAGGCAGATTTCCTGAGCTTCTTCACTTTTTGCAGCATCCGCATACTCTTTCGTATGAGCCTGAATCGTTTTATCATCAGTGATCGACAGATAATCATGGATCGCCGGAATTTTTATAGAAACATTGCCGATGTCGGATGATCCGTACTGTGCCTTCGGATCCGGCCACTTCATCTCAATTCCCAATGTCTCCATGTTATCTTTAAATGCCTGACACATCGGCCGGTTCGGATAACGCTCTGCTGATATCTCACCCCAGCTGATATCCGCTTTTGCCCCGGTCAACTGTTCCGCGTTTCTGACACAGAGTTTTATTACATCGATCAGCCCTTCGATTCTCTTCATGGTATCCGCGCGGATACAGAATTCAAATCTGCTGATGCCGGAATTACATTGGCCGCACTTCCGCCATTCGAAATGATTCCATTGATATTATCCTGCGGGTCAAAAAGTCGGACGCATCAGATCGATCTGCTGGAAAACATGAATGACAGCGCTCAGGGCATTGATTCCATTTTTAGGTACGGAAGAATGTGCGCCTTTTCCGGTAAAATGCACTTTTACAGAGCAGGCAGCCCGGCCTCCGCGTCCTACAAGATTTGAACCACCTGATGACGGATGCATCATCAGGGCAAAGTCAACATCATCAAACGCCCCATTTTTCAGAAGCTTTACCTTTCCGGCACCGCCTTCTTCCGCAGGTGTTCCTATGATACATACTTTTCCGGGAGATCTTCCATCACGGAAGCGAGTCCCAGAAAAGCCCCCGTTGAACACGTTGCGATTAAATTATGGCCGCATCCGTGTCCAACTCCTTTCAATGCATCATACTCTGCCAGAAAGGCTACGGTCGGACCCGGTTTGATCCTTCTTTTTCAGCCCGGAACGACGTTTCCAGACCTCCGTATCCCTGTTCAACACGGTATCCGTGCTTTTTCAATACATCACTGATATAGCTAAGCGCATGAAATTCCTCAAATCCCAATTCAGGATCATCGTGGATCTTTCTGGATAATTCTTCAAGTTCTTCCCTGTCCCGGTCAATTTCGCTCAAATTTTTTACTCTTTCTCTCTTCCATATCCGCTCACCTTCTATCTTCTTTAAAGTCTGATCGTTCCTACGCCGTCTTTAATTTCCATCTCAGTTCCGTAAGGTTTTGAAAGCTCTGCCAGGTATGACAGTACGTTCTCATCACCGGTCAACACCGGAACTCCTTTTGCGGCCTTTTTTCTGTCATTCCAAGAGAAATCGGATACAGTTTGATTTCTGTTAAATGTCCATCTTCCATGGTCCAGCCTGCCATCACGGATAACCAGATCTCCGGAAGCACTCCGTATCCGGCCGTGCCATTTTTACTACGGGCATCCATATAAGCACCAACCTTGGTATCCAGCGGCATTTTTTATTTATGTATGCATCGTAAGGCTGCTTTTCCACAGTTTCTGTCTCAAAGAGGAAATTTCCCAGACTGTAGAAGATAGGCGCTCCGTGATAGATCTCAATTCCACGAAGTTCATGCGGTCCGTGTCCGATTACCGCATCAGCTCCGCATCCACACATCTTCTTGAAAATGTCTCAAGGAACATGGATGGAACCGTTGTGTCTTCCCCATCCGTCTCATGACCATGAAAGCTTACAAGAACGATATCTGCCTGTTTTTTGCCTCAATGATCTCCTTCTCGACACGTTCCATATCAGCCGGGAACGGAACGCTCTCGATCCAGTCTTTTCATCCAGAACAAATTTGTATGTTCCAAAGGGCAGTGTTCCGGAAGCCGGCGGATTCTTATATCCGTTTTTTACAGACCGCTCCATCGTTGAGTTGATCTTTGTAAGCGCCGCCAGTTCTTCTGCTTTCTTATAGTTCTCTTCCGTGACATGGTAAATCGTTTCATAACGAAGAGGATTTAATCCAGGTCTTCCGATCAATTCCGCGCTCTGTCCACCAGCCATTCCTGACTCATGGAAGCTTGAAGAGACCGCAATCATTGCGACACGTCCGTTTTTGTCTCCAGATAGCATGGTTTTGATGCCTCGGAAAGATTTTTTCCTGTTCCGGCAAAGATCATGTCTCTCTCTTTGAGATTCCGGATGGTCGCAAGAACGCCTCCATGACTGTAGTCACAGGAATGATTATTTGCCGTATTAAACAGATTAAAACCAAACGATTTCATATCATCAAGGGTTCTTGGATCTGCCATTGCCCAGGTTCCTCCGGAAAATGCTGCCGGATATCCTTCCTCATTGTGGAATGTCATCTCCAGATTCGAAAATTTCACATCATACTGACTGATCACGTCTCTGACCTGCTCAAATCCTTCATAACCGCCTTCCGGAAATCTTCTTGTGATAAACGCATCTCCTGTAGCGATCAGTGTCATTTTCTTCATAATCTATTTTCCCTCCACAACAGAATTAGTCTCCCCGTCGATTCCTGCTGCCATCATCAATACCATAAATGCCTGCTGAACTGCCTTATATGAGTCGGTGATCGGAAACTTTTCATGAACACTATGATTCATTATATTCTTTCTATTTTCATCCGGTGCAAACGCGTCCAAGACAGATCGATGGAATTCCTTTCGAAACCGCTACGTTCGCATTTGTGCAACCGCCTTTATGGAATACCGGTTCAATATCCAGAGACTTCAAACCAAGCCACGCGGATTCTACCAGTGGTGTATGGGAATCCTGAACTCCGCCCGGAACCTGACTGATCAGTTTTTTATCCCATGTGATCTCATCTTTTCCCCATTTTTCTGTTTCTTCCCGGCATGCTTCTTCGATCGCGTTAAAGATTTTTTGTGCGAAGCTTTTGCAAGCTCCTCCGGTGAATTTGATCTGAAATTAAATTTGATGGTTGCCTGCGATGCGATCGCATGCACTCCGGTCGCAGTTCCACCGTGGAAATTTGAGACACAGAAGCTTGTCTTCGGATCTGATGGAACTGTAAAATCAGCGATCTTCGCAACTGCTCTGGCTGCTGCATGGATCGGCTGTGCCATCTCGCCAAACGCTCCAAACGCATGACCGCCGATACCATAAAAGTTGACCTCGTAGGTCTCTCCGCTTGTCGCCTCGAAGATCAATACACTCATGTCATTGTTATCAATTGTAAGTGAAATATCAATGTCATCATTATCATTCAGGAAATCTTTCATTCCGCCGAGGCCGCCCATACCTTCCTCGCGGGTAGTTGCCACAAATACAATGTCTCCGAATGTCTTGATCTCGTTCTGATTCAATGCTCTTAAAGTCCCAACAGCATTGCCAGTGCTCTTGTATCATCACCGATTCCCGGTGCGTAGAGGAATCCGTCTCTCTCCTCTACACCATGTACCGTTCCAAATGGAAAGACTGTATCCATATGACCCTCGATCAATACCTTCGGTCCTTTGCCGCTTCCTCTTCGAAGACCAACGACATTTCCACCCCGGTCGATGTGAACATTTTTTTCAAGACCGAGGGCTTTAAATTTTTTCCATCATGACCGCTGCACGTTTTCTTCCTCCCCCGTCGGAGCCTCTATGAGAACCAGTTTTTTCTGCTCTTCAATCGTATTCCTCTCATCTTCCTGTATAAATTTCATAGCTTCCTTTACACACGGAATACTCATTGTATATTCAAACTGTTTTTTACCTGCTCTGATACCTGATACATGCGTCATCCTCCTTTGGTGATAAAGAACTACTGGTAACAAAAAATGATATAAACACGACAAAAGCGCTCCTTTTTAAGAAGGTCTTTCAGGCCTTCACCATAGCTTCATATGGCTGATTCTTAAAAAGATGCGCTTTCTTTTATAGGTTAATTATATATTAATTATATTTATTGTTCAAATATTATTCATGAATAACTTACATTCTCATTTCGAATGAATTTGGCACAATTTTATTTATTCTTCTTTAATATTATTAAAGTATTTTTCTGTGTATTTGCAGAACTCCGCCAATTCTTCTGTCATTTTCAGATCTTTCTGCAGGATCAGATACAGAGATTGTTTGAATTCGTTGTTATCGATCGGCCGGTAACAGACATTTTCAAAATCTGTCTCGCTTCTCAGGTGATCTCTCCAGGAATACCTTGGCCAGATGGCGATTCTAACCCCTCCTGCACCATGCGCCTCAAAATATTAACAGTATCACATTCAAATGCAATATCCGGAATAATCCCTTCTTTTTCGAATATTGCGTCTGAAATCGTCCGGATACTTCCTCCACTTCTCAACATAACAAATTTTCATTTCTGATATCCGACAACCTGACTTTTTTCCACATTTCTCAACCACGAATCTTTATGAAACGCGAGACACAATGGCTCTTCCCATTAATTTTACTGCATTGCTGAACACATACTGAGGCAGTGTACTTCGAATGCAGACATCCCACTTGGTTGCCTCTGCGATCTAATACCTGAAAAAAAACATCCGGATTTTCCTCCCGGAATTCGCGAATCAGTTCCGGAACAAGCAGTCCTCCGGTCAAAACATTCAAACGGATGCAGTTTCTTCTTCTGTCTATTGTGGAATTCAACGGAAGCCGTTCTATTTCCTCAAGCAAAGGAACTACCCTTTCCTGCAATAAATATCCATCACGGGTAAGCACACAGGATCTTCCCGTTTTTTCGAAGTAACTCTGTTTTTTTAATTCGCGCTCCAGTGATTGGATCGCCTTACTGATGGAAGGCTGGGATACATTCAATTCCTGCGCCGCCATCGTGATATTTTCATATTTCGCCGCATATACAAAATATCGAAGCTGATATATTTCCATCTTTTGTCACTCCCCCCGTTTGTAATGCATAATAACTGTTCAGTGCCTCACAGTTACGGGCAAAAATCCCATACTTTACTAAAACAAGCACAGCAGGTGCAAAAAGCCTGCTGCTGCTCACAATACAGAATCCAGATCCTATCCCACCATCTGCACTAATATTCCTCCGAGCGTCAGCATCAGCGCTCCGCAGGATCTTGTAACGATCTGTGCAAACGGCAGAAGCTCCATTCTATGTGCACTGCTCAAAACAGCTACATTGCCGGAACCGCCCATATTTGTCGTACACATCCCGCTGCGATGGCTGATTCCAGTGGGAAAAAGCCGACAAGCTTTCCAAGAACTGACGCCGTAAACGTAATGATCCCCACGATGAGTACCACCGTGATCAGATATAACGGTGTCAGAGTCTTTAAAATTGTATTCAGATCGATCAGAGTAAAGCCGATCCCCGCAAGTGCCGCCGCAGTCCAGCTCTTGATGGCAAACTGTCCCCACTCTCTTGCCCATCCTCCAGCTCTTCGGACATGATGCCGGTTCCCTTCACAAGCACGACCGCAATGATCATCCACGCATACGTCGGGATCACAGGAACAAACCTGTGCAAGATCGCGCCAAGCTGATAAAAGGCAAACGCAATGATCCCGGTGCATAAAGACGCAAATGTCGGCTTCAATGGCGGTGTCTTTTTTCACCGTTTTTCCATCATTCACCAATACACCGTTTCCGGTCATCTCCGGGTGTTTTTTCCCGAAGTTGTTCAAAAGGCCGCCAAAAATGATCGCTACACAGTTTCCAAGCACCGTGGCCGGTGCCATCTTTGTCAGCACATCCGCCGCTTCCACGCCGAGCGCCTGGGGAGTACATGGCAGAAAGAGGAACTGTACCCGCTGTCATTCCGCCCGCTGGTCATAGGCACTCCGATATAAAAGGATCCCGCCCCAGAAACCTTCCCCAAGGATGATCCCCATAATTCCTGAAAGCAGAATTCCCATAGAAAGAGAGATCACCGCCACCGGCAGAAGCTTCACGGTAGCCCTGAGCAGAAGATTCCGGTCGATATTAAAGAGACTGCCGCAGATCAGCGCCGCGATATAAAAAAGATCAGGAAGCCACTGTCATTGACAAAATAATCGAGCGTCTCAATCGTCTGCTCGGGAATCAGTCCGCCTGCCGTGAGGATCGCAGAACCGAGAATACAGATCACAGATCCTCCGAGATACGTCTTCACCACCGGCACGTTATTTCCAATCGCATTTAAGCCCTCACCGAATACCATCAACACCAAAAACGCCGGGACCAGGCTCTTCGGGACACAGCCCGTAAACATGCATGCCGCCGTCAAGTGCCAGAATGAGGACATACAATGGCAGCGGAAACCCCGCCACTTTAAAATCCTTCATACTCAACCTCTCTGTCTTCTTTAAAAATGTCTTTTTAAAAAGCTCGGATCGCGTCGCTTCCATCATCCACGGTCTTCTCCAGACGCTTGATTATCACATCATATCCGGCCCTGTCATTCACCTGCACATGTACCCGGTCACCGACCTTATGCCCCAGAAGTGCCCTTCCCAGCGGAGACTCGGAACTGATCAGTCCCTTTAAGGAATTTCCGCGGATCGTCGTAACGATCTTATAGGTCTCCGTCTCATCGTCATCCTCAAAATACACGTCCACCGTGTTGTAGAGGCCGACCTCATCGTCTTTTGACTCATCAGAGACCACCTTCGCCGTCCGGATCATTCTCTCCAGATACCGGATCCGGCTCTCATTCTTGTTCTTGTCCTTCTTCGCTGCATAATATTCAAAATTTTCACTTAAAGTCGCCCTGGGCTCTCGCCTCTTTTACCGCCTCGATCGCCTCTTTCCGGACCACAAGTTTCCGGTATTCGATCTCCTCTTCCATCTTCTTTATATCATTTTTGTTAATTCATCATACATAGTTTTTCCACTTCTTTCCTGAATTCTTCTAACACTATCTTATCTCATTCCTGCCTTAAAAACAAGCCCTGAGGAATCCGGCCCCTGCAAATATACCGGCAGTCTTACCCTGTGCGCATCCTTGGCGCGTTCGTGCCTTTTGTGTAACAGGGAATTCCACGGAATTTCCTGTTACATAAAAAAGAGCCGGTTCAATAGGACCAGCCCTTTTGTATGGGTAAACAAAAACAGGTAAACCTTATTGAATTTTATGCCTTTAACCCCACAGATGATTCTGCCAGGCAAATTTGATCACAGTGAGGATCACTACGACTAACATCACCGGTTTGATGATCTTCTCACCCCTTCCTGATCGCCAGATTGACGCCGACGAGGTTTCCTGCAATGGCACAGAGTGCTGCCGGACAAGCGATCTCATAAGCGACATTTCCCGTTTTCACATAGCTTACAAGGGCGATGGCGTTCGTAAGTACGATGAGGACCTTACCGTTACCGGACGCACATCTCGCATCATAGTGCATGATCATCGTAAATGCGATGATCGCTACGGTACCGATCCCCGGTCCGAAAAGACTGTTGTAAAATCCCATGATCACACCGACGATCAGGGCCTGTACAACTGTTTTTTTTGAGATCTCGCTTCTCATGATCACGTTTCTCGCGTCAGTCTTTCTGAGAACCATAATGAGGGCAATCACCGGAAGTGCCACCGTGATGGCCTTCTGGATGCTCTCCTCCGGAAGGAGAAAGATGATCTTTGTTCCGATCCATGCCCCCCGTCATCGCCGTGATGGCTGAGACCAATGCGATCCTCAGATCGACCATGTTGTTTTTAAAATACTTGATCGCTGAGACCAGGTTTCCGAGACCTGCCTGCAGTTTGTTGCAGCCGTAAGCCGAACGGACCGGCAATCCGATCATTAAGTATGTCGGCAGCGCAATCAAGCCTCCGCCTCCGCCTATGGAATCAATAATACCCGAAATAAAGAAGATCGGGCAGACGATAAGCAATGTATTTAAGTAACTCATTTCCTTCTCCCTTTTGCACAGCCCGCGTTCTTTCATCATCTCCGGGAAACTGTCTCCGCTGTGCTGCTGTTCGTATTTGCTGTTATTTTGATCCGTCAAAACCTCTCTTCCCGGCACATAAATCCTTTTATTCTCTCCCAGGATCATCTTGAATATACCATGGATCTCATATATAATCAAATTTATAATATTGATATTTTTCATTAATTATATTTATATAAGGAGAACCAAATGTTCCAGTCAAAAAGACTACATCTATGAAATTTACCGCTGCGGCAGCTTCTCCGCCGCGGCCAAAACCTCTACATCACAGCCCGCTATCAGCATCGCCGTAAAAAAAGAAAGAACAGGAGTTAGGCCAGCCCATCTTTGAGCGTTCTTCCTCCCGTCTTCTTTTAACTGACGCCGGCCGCGCCTACATCGATGCCGTGGAAAAGCTCCACCGCATTGAAGAGGATCTGAAGGTCTACTGCAACGACCTCTCAAACCTCAAAACAGGGGCTCTGAGGATCGGCGCCTCCAGCTTTTTCTCTCCAGCATCGTTCTCCCGGTCGTTGCCGAGTACAGCCGCCGCTATCCCGGAATCTCTCTGGATGTTCAGGAAGCGCCATCTCTTGAATTACAAAAGCGTCTCGCGAATGAGGCGCTCGATATCCTGTGGATCCGGTGGACCAGCAGGGTGACACCTTCGACTCCGTCATCCTCTTCGAGGATCACTTTCTCCTCGCTGTCCCAAGTGCTCCAAATTTCTTTGCCTCTATGGGAATAAAAAAAGACTTCCTTCGTGCGGCATTCACCGCCGACGAGATCCGCCGCGGTGTTCATTTAGATCCGGCTGCGCCTTCCGTCTCCCTCTCTTCCTTCGCAAAGGCCCCTTTCCTGCTGCTTCGCCCGGAGACCATTGCCTACGAGCGCGCCGTGAAGCTCTGTTCCCAAAATGGCTTTGCCCCAAATATCCGCCTGCAGTTAGATCAACTCGCCACCGCCTACCGCTCCTGCGGTGCCGGTCTCGGTGTCACACTCCTGTCTGACACCGTTGTCCGCATGTCTGACCACGATGAACCCGTCGTTTTTTACAAGCTGGACTCCGATGATGTGAGCCGCGACATCGCTGTTATGTGGAAGAAAAAAAGAGATATGTATCAAAGGCTATGGAGGAATTTACGAAGCTGGCGGCAGGAGGATGTTTTCCGGCTAAATACTTATAACGTCCTCAACCGTCCGTATATATTCTTTACATTCCTTTTCAAACTGCTCAATCAGTAAATCCGGCTCAGAGTTTACATAAACTGTAATCTGCATGATCTGTACGATCTTCTCGCCCCTCTTCCAGCTTATTTTTTTTTGCAGCTGTGAGCGCATTCATTTATATAGTTTTCCAAATTTGTCCATTCATTCAATCATCAGAATTAAATCCATTTTTCATCCAGTTTTAACACTGTCTGATACAGAACATCCGCCCCCTATATCGATATGTTCCGGTTTTTGTATATTCGCGCCCTGATGGCTGATGCCCTTGACCAACAAAGATCAGATCTTTGCCATCGAATCGCGTCATGACCTGCACCACCCAGCGATGATATGGCATTCCTTTTCGTTAGCCATCATTTGTGCCCTGCATGGTTGCTCATGCCTTTGCCGTTACCTTATAGTCGATGATGCTGACGATTCTGCTGACGACTTTCCCACATCGATTCCCGTATGATCGAGTTTATCGCCCTGTTCGATATGATATTCCAGATAGCACTCATACTTGCTGATATCTCTCTTGGCTGCTTTTGGCTTTTTCCGGACTGCAGCCAAACTTTGCTAATTTTTCCGCATATCCGGGAATGTCCGGATCGAGCATCCCTGTCACACATCTGCTTCCAAATGTGCCGCCAAGAATACTGGACTCTTCCATATTAAAGCCCCAGATTTCCAATGGATGGCGCAGGGTACGTCCTTCGTCCTTTAAGCGGGCTGCAACTTCCAGGGCACCGGTCACACCCAGCATTCCATCATAAACACCGCCCTGCATAACTGTATCCATGTGGAACCGAGCACGATGGATTTTGCTGCCGGGTCACTCCCCTGCAATACGCCATGAAGATTTCACCGGGTCAGTCTCCACCTGCATTCCCAGCTCCTGCATACGTCCTTTTTAAAAACTCAAGCACCTGGAAATATTTTTCTGAAAATCCCAGCCGTGTGATCGAACCATCTTCGTTCCGTCCAATGTTTCCAGCCTGTTGGAGCAATTCGTTTAATCTGCTCATTTTTTAAGTTATCTCCTCCATTAAGTTTTCCACGTGCCGTCCTCAGATTTCTCCTGACGAAACACGAAAGTATTCTTATCAGCCAATTCCCCCGAAGCAGCGCCCCCCGCCAGAAGAGCGATAAAAAGCCGCCGGAACCAGTACAAATTTCCCCAGGGGATAAACCAGCCGCCGATCGGTTTTATTTTTCCTTTATTGACCGCAGTGAGTGCAAAGTCCTCTCCGGCGACCCAGAAGAACATGATCGCCGCCAGCATGGCACCGAGCGGGCAAATATAGATCGACACTGCATCCATCCAGCCGGAAACGATTCCCTGGATCATGAGCGCGATCGCGCCTCCGAACACGGCGATCACGATCACGGCACTTCTTCTGTTCAATCCAAAACGCTCCTGCATCATCTCCACCGGTGCCTCATAGAGGTTTACCAGAGAGCTTAAACCGGCAAACAGGACGCAGATATAAAATACCAGCTCCACGATGCGTCCGCCCGGCATCCCGTTAAATACATTTAAAAGATAGATAAACATGAGGCCCCGGTCCGCCCGGAAGAGAGCTCTGCCCCGCCGTGCTGCCATTCCCGGAATGATCACGAGAGCCGCAAGCAGCGCCGCCAGGGTATCGAAAAACCGCTACATTTCTCGCGGAACTCACCACATTTTCCTCGTCACTCAGATAGGAGCCGTAGATAACGGTTCCGTTTCCGGCGATGGACAGTGAGAAAAACGCCTGTCCAAAGGCGTAGATCCATAATCTCGGATTCAACAGCCCCTGTGGGATTCAATGTAAAATATACCGATATCCATGTCCGGAACCCGGCAGTGTGAAAATATAGGCGCCAAGTCCCAGAAACAATACAAACAGCAGGGGCATCATGATCTTATTCGCTTTTTCAATTCCGCCGGAAATTCCATATGCCATGATCACGGCCGTCACGAGCATAGCGACCACCTGCCAAAGGTTATTTCCGAAGGACGATGCCGTTCCACCGAAAGAGTCCGCCGATTGCGTCCATATCCTGTCCCATCCGGAACAGCCCGCCAGTGATTGCAAGAAACGCGTATTTAAAGATCCAGCCTACGACCACTGTATATCCGATCGCCAGTGCCAGAGAGCCAAGAACCGGAACCACGCCGATCACCTCACCCATCCGCTTATTTCCGGTGCGGATCTCCGTACATTTGCCAAATGCCCTGATCGGTCCGCTCTTTGCCGCGCGGCCAAGTGCCATTTCCTCGATCACGCCTGTAGATACCAACAAGCCGACCCAATGCAGGCCAGCACAAATCCTGTCCGGCTCTTAAAGCCATCTATGTTTTCCCATACGATTCAACTATTAAAACAGCTATGCCCCTTCTCATGATTCATGTTTAAACTTTTTAAAATCTCTCCAGTTCTGTGAACGTCTATCGCGTGCTGTCGGCAGATATCCCTGATACATCCCGGATCCGCCTCACGGATAAAACCGAAAAATTTATTTCATACCATGCAAACCGATACGCCAAAGCATTTGCACAATTAATGATCGACTGACCATGATCTGATCGGCAGGCTGCACCAGAATATTTCGGATAAAGCTTTGATCGATCTTGATGCAGTCAAAATCCAGAGTTTTCATCAGATTGAAAGAAGAATATCCGCTTCCAAAAATCATCTGCCGAAATCCCAACTCCATATTTGTGAAATTCCGCAATATGCCATTTCAGGATCTGTTCATCCAACGCCTGACAATGCTCCGTCAATTCCAGGATCAGATTGGAGGCAGGAAAATATTCTTCCTCCATACTGCACTTCCACCTCTGCCCTATCTACCTCGTCGTCTTCAAGGGGTCTTACTTCTTTCGAATGGGATATCTCATCTTGAGGGGGGCTTCACGCTTAGATGCCTTCAGCGTTTATCCCTGCCAGACTTGGCTACCCGGCCATGAGCTTAGCAGCTCAACCGGTACACCAGCGGTCCGTCCATCCCGGTCCTCTCGTACTAAGGACAGCTCCTCTCAAATATCCTCCGCCTGCGCCGGATAGGGACCGAACTGTCTCACGACGTTCTGAACCCAGCTCGCGTACCGCTTTAATGGGCGAACAGCCCAACCCTTTGGGACCTACTTCAGCCCCAGGATGCGATGAGCCGACATCGAGGTGCCAAACCACTCCGTCGATGTGAACTCTTGGGAGTGATAAGCCTGTTATCCCCAGGGTAGCTTTTATCCGTTGAGCGATGGCAATCCCACTTTCATACCACCGGATCACTAAGTCCTAGTTTCCTACCTGCTCGACCCGTCGGTCTCGCAGCAGCCCTCGCCCAGTCTGACCTACCTAGGCAGATCAGCTACCCTGAAACTTATTCCGGAGGACCCAACTCCATCTACTTCATTCTGGTAAGCATTCCTCCTCTCTTAAAGTCCATAGCTCATTTGAAAATGTCACCTTTTAAGAATGTGTTCCTCCTCTACCAATGTATAAATACACTCCCAGCCTGGTGTTGTGTTTCAGCTCCTGACATTTCGCTGGAAGCAAGTAGACCCTCCTCGACTCAGTGTTTCATTACCCCTTGGAATGTGTATTTTAGTTTTAACATCCCAGCTGTCTCTTTGAAATCCTACAATCCTTTCCGGCACTTAACACACACTTGGGACCCAGTGTCTGGCCTTTGACCCAACTTGGTCCCCTCAGCCCTGCATCATCCTATTGATATTCTGCGCCCTAGAAATTCTGGAAAGTGCCCACTCCACTGTGACTAATCAAAGGCTTTGAGATAAACCAGCTATCTCCGGGTTCTGATTTAAACTCTCCCCACCAGCACCCTCTCATCGCCACTTTCAAACGGATGTGCGTTCGGTCTTCCACGAAATTTTAACTTGTTTACATGGATAGATTACCCGGTTTCAAACCGCGACCTGACGCCCTATTCAGACTTGTTTCCGCTTCTGGCTCCGCACCTCAGTGCCAAGATCCGCAACTCGCCGGACCGTTCTACAAAAAGTACGCGGTCGCACCTTAACGTGCTTCCTGCCATTTGTAAACACAGGCTCGTGCCTTTCACTCCCTCCCAGTCTTTCTCTTCACTATAAATATTTGGTCAATATGAGTATTTATTTGAACCATGACCTTCACCTGTCCACACCATATTCTTAACCCTGGAATGCACGTATCCTGTCTTCCGCCACTTGAACTTCTTTCTTCCTCCCACAATGATTGCCCAGTCATGTATGGCTGAGTGTACACTCCACAGGTTTCCCCATCCAGAGGACCTCGGATCAGCCATTATCATTCCTTCCCAGCCTGCAGCGATCATTGTCTTCATCATCCAACTGTAACCAGTTTCATACGAAGCAACCTCGTCTTAGGTTACTGATTTTTCGGTTACATCTCGACACCCCTGGGTCTGTTTTATGTATTTAAGATTCCACTATCTAATATGCATTCGGCTGCAATAAGTTAGGGACATCAACCCCTGCGAGTGGATGAGAGACGAACCTGTCAAGGTGCCTCCCAACTGAGCTTACACCTCTATGGGCCTCTTTCGATATGAATCCTGTCACTTGACCATTCAACCAGCTGGCTTACTTGCTGCACAATTTTTCAGGTAGTTTGGGCCATGAACTTCCGAAACTACTGACTTCACGCTTATCAGCGCCCAACTGGCTGAGTCAAGGCCCAATAAACTCCTGCCTCCTGCCGTCCCTGAAGGAAAATCATGCCGCTTATGTCTTAACTGGATGGAACGGTAACTTGCGCTGAATGCTACCGGAACTTTGTAGTTTCTGTTGGGTGTAGAACGAATCAAGAACGCTAAGCGATTTTGTTTGGTCTGTTCTGAGGCGCTGCCAGTGACCGAATCAACCGGTTTGCACTCATTAACAGTCTTGAAAACTAAAACCCTTCTTAAGATATGACCTGTTTATGTCAAATTATTATTAGACTGTTCTGAAGACAGACCTGTCTGACCATAAAGAATCTAACTGTATTCAATCAAGTGCATTCTGATCCGTGATTAGCAGATTCCAGCTCCATGTAGTCGAGTTTAGAATTGCAACCCGAACCTAGAATGCCATTTTGAGACTTGTCTGCCTCAGCTTCTTGCCATTGTAGCTCAAATCATATGCGATTATCTTAGATGCCTGCACCTTCCTCCTGTTATCCCCTTGGAAATTTGATCAGAGCCTGAAATACCTTGCTGGCTTACTGACACAGGGGTTGTGCTCGTTATGGACGAATCAAACATGAGCTGGGATTTAATGTATATTCGAATAGCCAGAGGATGTCAAGATTTGTGTTCCTCTTCATATTGAATTAAACTACATGCTCCACCGCTTGTAGTGGTCCCTCAATTCCTTTGAGTTTCATCTGCTAAATACCATTAGTATGGCACCCAAAGACTTCATCCCCTGACACCCAGATCATCACGTTTACAAGTGAACAGGCACTGTCCTCTGTTTGCTCCCCTCTACGCTTGAGCCTGAAATCCAGCCGTGCCACTGGTGTGTTCTTTCCATTATCCATGATTTGTAAATCTGCTTCCTCTCCAGCACTCTGAAATAGCTTCAAACAGTCTATATTTATTTAATTTCAGAACATACCCTTTACATCTGAAAATCCTGAATGGCTTGCTCCTTTATAAAAATGAAAGGCCAAAGCCTGAAGTCAGGTGGTACTGTTTTCCGCTGATAGAGCTTTAATAACAGTCACTTTCACTCAATATTTCCATTTGCAACATTCAATACCTTCGTGGCTCAGCTACTGACGTTGCCATTATCCATCAGCATGTAACTGAAACGTAAAGCATAAATGA
>VOFC01006801.1_pt1 | contig 36893 bp, 49 predicted proteins | sample 5384161 | NCBI WGS metagenome assembly VOFC01 (sample SAMN12384722, study PRJNA508395) | human gut metagenome | isolation source: healthy gut B | host: Homo sapiens | reverse complement strand
AACCCGAAGACCTTTACCTCGGTCGTTACCGGGCGAGGCGCTCAGCCTGTTCGGCGGTCAGATGCAGATCTCCAAGGTGACGCTCGTTGCCATTGCAGCCTGCGTTGTCATCATGGTCGCTCTGATGCTGTTCACCGGCAAGAGCAAGGTCGGCACGGCGACGCGTGCGGTTTCCGAAGACAAGGGCGCGGCGCAGCTGATGGGCATCAATGTGAACACCACCATCTCGCTCACCTTTGCCATCGGCTCGGCACTGGCCGCCATTGCGGGTGTGCTGCTGTGCTCGGCGTACCCGACCCTGATGCCGACCACCGGCTCTGCCGGGCATCAGGCGTTCACCGCCGCCGTCTTCGGCGGCATCGGTTCCATTCCCGGCGCACTGCTGGGCGGCATTCTGCTGGGTGTGATTGAGATTTTTGCCAAGGCATACATTTCCACCCAGCTGTCGGACGCGATCGTGTTCGCAGTGCTCATCGTGGTGCTGCTGGTCAAGCCGGACGGCCTGCTCGGCAAGCATGTGAGTGAAAAGGTTTAAGGGGCAGTCATATGAACAAGTTAAAATCCTATGCTAGCGTCCAAGACGTGACACGCTGCTGTGCTTCGGCATTGTCATTATTGCGTACATCATCGTGCAGGCAGCCATCGCGGGCAGTGGCATCTCCAGCCAGATCAAGGGTCTGCTCGTGCCGATCTGCGCGTATGTTGTCATGGCAATTCTCGCTCAACCTGACGTCGGCATCCTCGGTGAGCTGTCGCTCGGACACGCGGGCTTTATGTCGGTCGGCGCGTTTGCGGGCATTGTCACCACTACCTGTCTGGCGGATGCAATTCCGCTTGCACCGCTGCGTCTGGCTGTCGCCATGGTCGTTGCCGGACTGTTTGCGGCGATTGCGGGTGTCATCGTCGGCGTGCCGGTACTGCGCCCTCAAAGGGCGACTACCTCGCCATCGTAACCCCTCGCCTTCGGTGAGATCATTAAAAACCTTTGTAAACGTTATGTATCTCGGTCTGGATGATGCCGGTCTGCATTTCAGTCTGGTCAACCAGAATTTCCAGCTGGGCGACGGCGGCAAGATGATCATCAACGGCCCGATCGGCGTATCCGGCGTCACCAAGATCTCCACCTTCACCTCGGGCGTTGTGCTCATCCTCGTTACGCTGTTCTTCGTGCTGAATTTTGTAAACAGCCGCACGGGACGTGCTGTCATGGCGGTCCGCGACAACAAGATCGCCGCTGACTCCATCGGCATCTCCACCTCGCACTACAAGCTGCTCGCGTTCGTGGTCTCCGCGGCGTTCGCAGGCATGGCGGGCACACTGTACGCGATGAACTTCTCCACCGTTACGGCTGCAAAGTTTGACTTCAATACCTCCATTCTGCGCTCGTATTCGTCGTTCTCGGCGGTCTGGGCAATATCTGGGGCTCCATTATTGCCGCAACGCTGCTGACGCTGCTGCCGAGCTGCTGCGCGGCCTGAGCAACTACCGCATTCATCAACGCAATCCTGCTGATTGCAATGATGCTGTTCAACAACTCCTCCTTCAAGGTTCGCCTGTTGGAGAAGCGCGCAATGCGTCATATGGAAAAGGCCGAAAAGGCCGGCGGCAAGCCGAAGGAGGGTGCGTAAGCCAAATGGCAATGCTGGAAGTTACTTCGCTCGGCATTTCGTTCGGCGGTCTGCGTGCCGTTGACGAGCTGAGCATGAAAATCGAAAAGGCGGTCTGGTCGGCCTCATCGGCCCGAACAGCGCAGGCAAGACCACCGCGTTCAATATGCTGACCGGCGTGTACCGCCCGACCGACGGCGGCATCCGTCTGGACGGACAGAACCTCATCGGCAAAAAGCCGCATGAAATCTGCAAGCTGGGGGTCGCGCGTACCTTCCAGAATATCCGCCTGTTCTCGCAGCTGAGCGTGCTGGATAACGTAAAGACCGGTCTGCACAACCAGATCACCTACTCCACGTTCGTAGAGAGCATGTTCCACCTCGGCTCCTACCGCAAAAAAGGAGAAGGCAGATGGACGAAAGGCGATGGGCGCTGCTGCGCGTGTTCGATCTGGACGGCGTAGCCGACTACAAGGCGGCAAAAACCTGCCGTACGGCAAGCAGCGCAAGCTCGAGATCGCGCGCGCTCGCTACCAACCCGTCGCAGCTGCTGCTGCTCGACGAGCCTGCCGCGGGCATGAACCCGAACGAGACCGAGGCTGATGGAGACGCATCGTCAAATCGTCCGCATGTTCAGGTTTAACCGTCCTGCTCATCGAGGAGCATGACATGAAGCTGGTCTCCGGCATATGCGAGTACCTGTATGTGCTTAACTTCGGCCGTCTGCTGGCTGAGGGCACGCCCAAGGAAGCGCTGAGCAATCCGGAAGTCGATTAAGGCGTATCTGGGCGAATAAGAAAAAGAGGAAACAAGTATGGCAATGTTGAAGTAAAGGACATCAACGTGTATTACGGCCTGATTCATGCACTGCAAGGGATGTTTCCTTCGAGGTAAACGAGGGCGAGATCGTAACGGTCATCGGCGCGAACGGCGCGGGCAAGACCACCACGCTGCACACGGTCATGCGGGTCTGCTGCCGTCGAAGGGCGGCACGGTGACGTTATGAGGGCAAGGATATACGCACAAGCCCCCATGCCATCGGCATGGGCATGAGCCACGTTCCTGAGGGCCGCCGCGTGTTCGCGGGTCTGACGGTCGCGGAGAATCCTGCGTATGGGCGCGTATACCCGCCCGGACAGAAAGAAGAGCCGGGTCGCTGAAAATGGTCTACGAGCGTTTTCCGCGTCTGGAGGAGCGTAAAAATCAGGGCAGCCGGTACGCTGTCCGGCGGCGAGCAGCAGATGCTCGCAATGGGCCGTGCGCTGATGAGCGAGCCGCGCATCCTGCTGCTCGATGAGCCGTCCATGGGTCTGTCGCCGCTGTTCGTCGGCGAAATCTTCAAGATCATCGAGGAAGTGTCCAAGGCAGGCACCACCGTCCTGCTGGTAGAGCAGAACGCAAAGAAGGCGCTGTCCATCGCGGACCGCGGCTACGTCCTCGAAACCGGCAAAATCGTCAAGACCGGCAAGGCAGCTGACCTGCTGAATGATGATGCTATCAAGAAAGCATACCTCGGTGAGTAAGCCGGAGGAAGGAGGAGATAGGAGGGAGGAGGTAGGAGTTTATCCGATGATTTACCCGTACCGTAGGGCGCGACGACTCGGCGCGCCGTATAAACCGTATGCACATCGTTATTAACGGCGCGACGTACCCCCAGGGCGCGCCGGGCAATCACCTCGTCGCGCCCTACGGGAAACGTTTATCGTCATCCTCCCTACCTCCTGCCTCCTCAACTCCTCACTGAATAGGGGAGGTTATAAAGTGAAACCTTACGTTATTACCATCGCGCGCCAGTACGGTTCCGGGCGGCAAGACGGTCGGCAAGTGCTGGCAGCGGACAAGCTGGCATTCCGTTCTACAACCGCGAGATCATCACCATGGCGAGTGAGGACAGCGGTGTAAACGCCATGCTGTTCTCGGACGAGCGTCTCAAGGGCGATTTTCTGACGGCGCGCCTGCGCGCGCATATCACGGCAACGCGCCGTGCCGAACGACTCGTCCAAGTCCTACCTCAAGGATGAGGCGCTGTTCGCCTATCAGGTGAAGATCATCCGCCGGCTGGCGGATCAGGGTCCGTGGCGTTATGATCGGCCGCCAAAGCCGACTATATTCTGGCAGGCCGACCGGATGTTGTGCGCGTGTTCGTCCATGCGGACAAGGCGATTTCTGTCTCGAGCAGGCCATGAAGGTGGACTCGCTGCCGCAGCAGGGAGGTCGAGAAGAAGATCGCGGGAGATCGACGATTACCGCGCCCGCTACTACAAGCACCACACCGGCCACGACTGGTATGATGCGCGGAATTATGATCTGTCGCTCAACAGCGGCGTGCTCGGCTTTGACGGCACGGTTGAAGAGATCATCAAGTATATGGAAGTGCGCGAGCAGTTTCAGAAGTAAACAGGGGAGAACCGTCTGTGAGAGCAGGCGGTTTTCTTTTGTCCATTCCCGCAAATGCTGCACGCGCGTGCAATAATGATTGCAATATCCCGTAGGGTGCGCCGACTCGGCGCACCGCATACCAACGAATACCGCCGTATAAAATGGTATTGGCACACGTTTCCGATAACGCATTTCAACGATTAGGATAAACTACACCGTGGGGGCGAACAATGTTCGCCCATGCAACGGTAAAACCGCACGGTTATAAACCGTTTGCATACGTCTGAATGTTCACACGCACCCATTTACCGATGGTTTGGGCGCACACTGTGCGCCCCTTTACGGTATGCCGACCGAAAATGAATTTACATGCGTAATATTTATATGGTTCCGTTGTTTGAATGCTGCGTTACGGTTTACACGGTGCGCCGAGGTCGGCGCACCCCTTACGGATGACGTGTACAGATCGGATAGCAACGGTAAACCACGGCAGGAAAATGGTGCAGATTCGACCTGAAAAAACTTTTTTCAAAAAATTTTGAAAAAGGGTTGACGAAACGGGGATTCTGTTATATACTAAACAAGTCGTCAGCGATGAGTCATCAAAAACGACAACAACTTAACAAGATGGAGAGTTGGCTGAGTGGTCGAAGGCGCACGATTGGAAATCGTGTAGGCGTGATGAGCGTCTCTAGGGTTCAAATCCCTAACTCTCCGCCATAAAGAGCTGAAACTTTAAGGTTTCAGTCTTTTTATTACCTGTCGCGAAACTACAGTTTCGTTGAAGGAACGGACCGTAGTTGCAAAAAGTCGTCCGAAAGTTCCTATGCAGAAACTTTCTCCTCCGGAAGTGAAAACCGAGAACATGCTCCTGGTTTTTTCGGATTGCAGAGCAACTTATTGAATACAGATGCTTACGCGCGGGCTGCGAACAGATTTTAACATCCTCTGACTGTGAACAGGGGATGTTTTTTTATTTCCCGGAAAATATTTTTCGGAGTTGACCATTTGTGGTCAATTTTTATCCATTCCGGCGGTAGGGTAAAGGGAGGTGCTCACATGGGCAGAAACAGAAAAGTTGGATTGACTGGTGGCCGCGCGACATCGGCCTGTACCGTGACCCGAAGCTGAGAGCCGCACGGCAGAAATTCGGCGTGCTCGGGCCGTATGTGTACGAATGCCTGCTTGACATTGCCTACGGCGACAAGGGCTACTACATCGCCTACAGCGGCGAGGGCCGCGAGGACACGCTGTGGCAGCTCCGCGAGTACACCGCCGGACTGGAAAACGTGACAATCGAAACACTGGCCGCCGTAGTCGATCAGCTGGCGGCAAGCGGCCTGTTCCATGCTGCGTTATATGAACGCGGCTTTCACATCCAAAAGAATACAGATGGGGTATTTTCATCGCAACCTTGAGGACGAAATGCCCAGCAGATCAACTTTGACATTTGGCTGCTCTCCGAGGACGAAATGAGGGAGAAAAACCCAAGTGGCAAGGCTTTTTTCTGCGCTCCTTTATTTCCGCCAAAAAGGGCGATTTATCGCCAAGAAAAATGCGATTTATTGCCAAGAAAGTCCACAGAGCAGAGAAGAGCAGAGAACAGAAGAGCAGAGGACAGTAGAGGACAGTAGAGCAGAGCAGACCAGAGAAGAGAAAGCAGTTACGGCTGATTCTGGTCTGACGACCGAACTGGAAGAAAAAACTGAATTGTAAGTTTGACCATAATTTCTGTCTGGAGCTGCGCAGGCTGCAGAACAAGGGTATGCAGCGTGAGGTGTTCTTAGATACCGCCCGACAGACGGCTGAGAATGCACCGCGCGCAATCCGGCAGGGTATTTCCGCACGCTGCTGCAGAACTGCGAGCGTGACGGCATTCTCACCGCTGAGGATATGCAGAAACGGGCAAAGCCCGCACCGGCGCAGCCTGCAATCGGGCCGTCGAGCGAACAGCTGTCCGCGTTTGATCAGGAATGGTACGAGCGGGTCAAGCGGTACACAAGGGAAAAGGCGGTGCCGTCATAACCCTTTTTCAACCGCGCCCGTGTCTGCTATAATGAGACAGACAAGAGAGGTGATTAGGATGGGCTACATTCGCCGTCCTGCGTATTACAAGGCATTTCGGTGCATCGGCTCGGACTGCACGGAAAACTGCTGTATCGGCTGGGAGATTGACGTAGACGAGGATTCCCTTTGCGTACTACGAGGCCGTTCCCGGCGATTTTGGCGAGCGTTTGCGCGCGAGCATTGCGTTGCGGACGCGCAGACCGAGAGCCGGCGCATTTTCGTCTGACGCCGAGGAGCGGTGTCCGCTGCTGAACGACTGCAACCTGTGCGAAGTGCTGCTTCACTTAGGTGAGGACAAAATGGCGCAGATCTGCACCGACCACCCGCGGTATTACGAGTGGTTTTCGGACGGCCGCGAGGACGGTCTCGGCTTGTGCTGTGAGGCTGCCGCCGCAGAGCTCATCCTCGCGCAGACCGGCGCACCGGCGTTTGACGTGACCGAGGCGGACGGCGTATCCGGAAACCGGCACGGAGGCCGAAACCGAACTGGAGAACGTGCTGTTTTCCATGCGCGATGCGCTGTTCCGGCTGGCGTGCGAGGACGCGCCGTTCGATGACAAGGCCGACAGGTGGCTCTACCGCACGGCAAAGGCGCAGCAGGAGCAGTACGACGACCTGTTGTTCCCGTTCCCCCGAGGGGGAGGACGAGGATGCAGACGAGACGGACGAGGACACGGCTTCGTGGTCGCAGGCGTTCTGGCGGGAGAGCACGCTCACGAGTTTGCTTGAGATGCTGCTCGGCTTTGAGATCAACAAGGACGACTGGCGCACGCTGCTGACTGGCGCAAAGGCGCGCCTGCCGGAGATTATCGCCCGCAGGAATGACTTTTTTTTGCAGGCGTATCAGGGCAAACGCCATGAATACGATAACCTGCTGACGTACTTCCTGTACCGGCACTTTATGAAGGCGCTCGGGGACGACGCCGTGCAGGACAAGGTGCAGTTGGCGCTCGTGAGCACGGCGGTCATTCAGCTGCTCGATGTGTACGAGTGGCTCGCCAGGGCGAGGTCACGCACTGGGCGCAGATCTGCATCTGCAAGGCGTACTCGCGCGAGATTGAGTATAACGAGGACAATACCGAGCAGCTTGCCGCGTTTTCCGTCCTTGACGAAATGGAATAAAACAGAACACCGCGGACTGGGGGTCTGCGGTGTTTTTGTTTGCGGTGAGGCAAAGGGCACCCGAATGGGTGCCCTCTGGTTGATCAGTACTTTTGGCAGGCGCAGCACTCTCCTGCATCTCTCGGGTTGCCCATGTCATTACCATCGGCGTGTGGTCGCTGCGAAATTTACCACCTCAAAGTACCCTGTTCCGGTATTTTGACGGGTGTGCCCTGTCCCGCATTTCTTTTTTGACCCGAAGGGTGTGTAGCAGCACAATCTCTACTTCAAAATACCTTTATGGTTTCATTATAACAAATATTCTGTGGATTGAAAAGCCTTGGCACACGGTACCGTAGGGTGCGCCGACCTCGGCGCACCGCATGTAATCGCATATGCACACGCAAAACCGTAGGGGCGAACAGTGTTCGCCCGCACCGTCGGTAAATGGGCGCGTGTGAACGATATAACCAGTGCAGATGTTTTCTGACCATGCGGTTTACCATTGCGTGGGAGCACAATGTGCTCCCCCCTACGGTAGATTGTACAGATCGGATACAAACGGTGCGCCGAGGTCGTCGCACCCCTACGGGATAGCATAATCATTATTGTATGCGCGTGCAGCATTTGTTGAAATATATGAAATGATGTGTAAACGATTTCCTCTGTAATTTTCAATCCCAAAACAAAAATGGCGCTCCCTTGTGTAAAGTTTGTGTAAAGCAGGTGCACCTTTTGTGATACTGCCGAAAATCCGCTGAACGCCTTCGCATTTACAGACAGAAGCAAAAATAAAAGGGCTTTCACCCAACCGAAGGGAGGCGTTCGCCATGAGTGAATATCAAGGCACATTCAAGCGATATGAGAAGAAATATCTGGTCACGCAGCAGCAGTACAACGCGCTTGCCAAGGTGTTTGCGGCGCGGATGGTGCCCGACCGGTTCGCGGAATCGACCATCAGCAACATCTATTACGACACGCCGGATTTCCGGCTCATCCGCCGCTCGCTCGACCGTCCGGCGTACAAGGAGAAGCTGCGCCTGCGTACCTACCGCACGCCGGGTGCCGATACCGAGGCGTTTGTGGAGATTAAGAAAAAATACGACCACATCGTCTACAAGCGCCGCATTGCGATGACCTACAGCGAAGCGCAGGCGTATTTAGACGGCGGCGCGGCACCCGAGCAGAGCCAGATCTCCCGCGAGATCGACTGGTTCCTGCAGTTCTACAAGGGCATTCAGCCTGCCATGTGCATCTGCTACGACCGGCTCGCGCTGTTCGACAAGTATCAGCCGGAGCTGCGCGTCACGTTCGACTCGGGCATTCGGTGGCGCATGGACGATTTAGACCTGTCCTCCGGCTCGGCAGGCGAGCAGCTGCTGCCGCACGACACCTGCCTGATGGAGATCAAAATCCCCGGCACAACGCCCCTGTGGCTGGCGCGGGTGCTGAGCGAGAACGCTATTTTCCCGACCCACTTTTCCAAATACGGCGCGGCGTACCAGACCATGCTGCGCGGGAGGACCGTTCGCCGCAGTTCGGCAGCGAAACCATTCACATCAACGAAAAAGGAGAAATTTACTGTGCTTTTTGAGACAATTTTCGGTTCGATTCTGACCGCCATTGACCGGCAGCGCGCGTTCGTTATCTGTTTGCTGGTGGCGCTTGCGCTCGGCGCACTCGTTGCCGCCGTTTATATGTACAAAAAAACACCTACACGCAGTCCATGGCGGTCACGCTGGCGCTGCTGCCCGCAATGGTGCAGGTCATCATTCTGCTCGTGAACGGCAACCTCGGCGCAGGCGTGGCTGTCTCCGGCGCGTTCAGCCTTGTGCGATTCCGCCCGCGGCCGGCTCTGCGCGTGACATTACCTGCATTTTCCTTTGCGATGACGCTCGGCCTTGCCACCGGCATGGGGTATATCGGCATTGCCATTGTCACCGGCGCGGTGATGTGCATCCTGCTGACCGCCTACGCGGCGCTGTCCTTCGGCAGAAAGCCGGAGGAGGAGAAGGAGCTGAAAATCACCATTCCGGAGAACCTCGACTACACCGGCCTGTTTGACGATCTGTTTGGGGAGTATACCCGCTCGGCAGAGCTGATTTCCGTGCGTACCACCGGCATGGGCAGCCTGTATAATCTGCATTATCATGTAAGACTGGTTTCCTCCCGAGATTGAGAAGCAGTTTTTGGACGCTATCCGGTGCCGGAACGGCAACCTCGATATCGTTTGCGGCAGGTGCCGCAGGTGAAGGAAGCGCTTAATGGAAAAATGGAGAATGGAGAATGGAAAATGGAGAATGAAGAATGGAGAATGGAGAATGAATGCGGCGCGCAGCGCCGATATTAAAATACCGCGCAAGGCGCGATACCACAATTTTCAATTTTCCATTCTCAATTCTCAATTTGCTTGATGAAAGGATAGATTTATATGTATACGAAAAAAAACTTCTCGTCGCTTTGCTGGCCTCCGCGCTTGCGGCGGGGATGCTCCCGGCTTCGGCGTGCGCGGCCTTCGTCCTACACGACCTCGAATGCCACGCTTATCCCTTTTACCGATGCCGCCGACCGCAAAGGGCAAGTACACCGGCTATGAGATTGACGGCACCGACGTTTCCATCACGGCGGCGGGCACCTATGTGTTCTCCGGCGACTGCGATAACGGCTCGATCACAGTCAAAAAAAAGGGCGTCACGGGCGTTACCATTGTGCTGAACGGTCTGACGCTCACCAATGATGACAGCGCGGCGATCACCCTGAACAAGACCGCCGAGGCGTCCCTGATTGCGGCGGCGGGCACGACCAACACGGTTGCCGACACCGAAGCGGGCTCGAGCGACGAGAACGCGGCGGTCAAGGTCAAGAGCGGCGCCGCGCTCGCCATCGGCGGCACGGGCACGCTGACCGTTGACGGCAACGCGAAAAACGGCATCAAGGGTGCGGCTGACGCGGTGATTACGGTTGCGGAGGTTAAACTGAACATCAATGCCGTCGAACGACGGTCTGTCCTGCGACGATGAGCTGAACATTACCGGCGGCACGCTGAGCATCACCGCGGGCGGCGATGCGGTCAAGGCTTCTCCCCGACAGACGACACCGAGAACCCGGATACGACCTCGCTCGGCAATGTGACCATCTCGGGCGGCACGCTGACGCTCAACGCGACCGGGGAGGGCGTGCAGGCGGACGGCGATCTGACGATTTCGGGCGGCACGTTTCACGTCAAGACGAACGGCGGCCACACGACCGCGCTCACGGACGATTCCGCCTCCTGCAAGGGCTTTAAGGCGGGCGGCGCGCTGACCGTCACCGGCGGCACGCTGACCGTGGACAGCGCGGATGACGCCCTGCACGCGAGCACCGATGTCACGATTTCGGGCGGCACGCTGACCCTTGCGACCGGTGACGACGGCGTTCACGCGGACAACGACCTTGTGATCGGCGCCAAGGGTGCGTCCTCGACGAGTACGCCGCGCATCAACATCACCGCAAGCTATGAGGGTCTGGAGGGCACGACCGTTACCGTGTACAGCGGCGATATTGACGTGGCAGCGTCCGACGACGGCGTAAATGCCGCCAGCAGCACGCTCGGTGAGCGCAGTGACAAATACGCCATCAGCATTGCGGGCGGCGACCTGTACATTGACGCAGGCTCGGACGGTCTGGACTCCAACAACGATATCAGCATGACCGGCGGCAAGGTGGAGGTCTACGGCGCGGATGCCATGATGGACGCGGCGATTGACTATGACGGCACGTTCACGCTGTCCGGCGGCACGCTGTTCGGCGCGGGCATGGAGCCGACAGCCGGCACGCAGGCGTATATCGCGGTCGGTGAGACCTCGCCGTCCGGCGGCGGTATGGGCGGCGGCCCGAACGGCCAGGGCGGCGGTCAGGGCATGACCCCGCCGGGTGACGCAAACGGCTCGGCTGACGGCAATCGTCCGACACCGCCGAATTTCTCCGGCAATACCGACCGACGGCACGTTTACGCCGCCGACCAAGCCCTCCGGCGGCAAGGCGGACGGCAAGCCGTCCGGCAATCTGCCGAACCGCGAGAGCGCCCTCGGCATCAAGAAGGGCAGCGTCATCACCGTGCAGGATTCCTCCGGCAAGACCCTCTGCACCGCGACCGCGCTCGGCCTCGATGAGCAGTGTTATCTTCTCCTCGGCGGATATCAAGGAGGGCGAAACGTACACGGTTCTGGTGGACGGTACCTCGGTCGGCACGGCAGAGGCAAAGCTGGGTACCACTGATTCAAGCAGCTCGATGAGCACGTTTAAGCCGGGTCAGGGCGGTCAGCCGAACCAGAACGGCAGTCAGGCCACGGTCGGCAGCTTCAAGGATGTGCCGCAGAACAGCTGGTTTTGCAAGTGCGGTGCAGTACGTCACGAGCAACAGTCTGATGTACGGCACGAGCACGACCGCCTTTTTTCACCGAGCGCGAACATGAGCCGCGGAATGCTGATGACCGTATTGGCGCGTTATGCCGGTGAATCGACAGAGGGTGGCACGGTTTTGGTGAAAAGGGCATGAACTGGGCGAAGAACAAGGGCATATCCGATGGCTCTGCTCGAACCGGAATATCACCCGTGAGCAGCTTGCCGCCATGCTGTACCGCTATGCCGGTGAGCCGGACGGCACGGCAGACCTGTCCGCGTACACGGACGCAGGCTCGGTTTCCGCGTATGCGGAAAAAGGCGGTGCAGTGGTGCGTCAAGAACGGTATCCTGACCGGTAAAACGTCCTCGACACTCGCTCCCAAGGCAACGGCTACCCGCGCGGAGTGCGCGGCAATGCTGCAGCGTTTCGCTTCTCTCACCAAGTAAAAGAAAGAGCACCGCAGAATACAACGGGCCGTGGTGCTTTAAAAAGTGCGGTATGGACTCAACCCATTCGCGCGATTTTTTTGTCCTCTGCAAAAAAAAATGCAAGCATGTATCTCACGCTGGAAGAGAACGATAAAGCTACGCCGTTCCTGAACGGCGAAACTAACAGCCTCACCGCAGAATACAGGCTGCGGTTTTTGCATCTGTCCTTCAAAACATACGGAAGTCTACGCAGAACGGTAACAGTCGGTACACCGTTTCAACACAGAGCAAAATTATGATAGTATCATCCAAAGGAAGGGAGGCGGCGGCATGCAGACGAGCACACAGGCAGTCCGCGCACGCACGGACGAGCCGTTTTTGGAGCGGTTCATTGAGGCGCACGAGGCATTCGTTCTCCGGTGCGCGAGCAGGCATGCAGGCTTTGCGGTCACGCGCAGCGACGATGAATATTCGGTCGCGCTGCTGGCCTTCTACGAAGCCATCAAGGGCTACGACCCGGCAAGCGGGCCGTTCGGCGCGTATGCGTCGCTTGTGATTGGCAGACGCCTTGCCGACCATTACCGCAGTCAGCACCGGTTTGACGCGGAAACGCCGCTTGCCCGCAGACGTTCGACGGCACGGTGGACCGCGAGAGCGCGGATGCCGCCATGCAGCAGGCGGTCGCGGAGCAGATGAGCGAAGCAAAGCCGGTCAGCGCACAGGATGAGATCGAGGCGGCAAACACGGTGTTTGGAGGTACGGGTTCGCGTTTTATGATTTAGCGGCAAGCTCGCCCAAAGTCGGACAAGACGCGCCGCAGCTGCGCCGCGGCGGTCGGCACGCTGCTGCATTCGCCGGTGCTGTTCGCGTCCATGCAGAGCGCGCACAGCCTGCCCATCAAGGCGCTCGCGCAGCGTGCGGCGTGTCCGCGCGGACGCTCACCCGTCACCGGGATTACATTGTAGCGGCGGCGCTGCTCATCGACGGCGATTACCCCATCCTCTGCACCTATCTGCAGACCATGCGCAAGGAGGCAGAACAATGCGTGCGATAATTACGGATATTCGAGCGGGAAAGGCCGCCGCGCTCGCGGAGGACGGCACGGTTCACCTTGTAGACGCGAAGAACAGAGCGGTCGGACAGGAGATTCCGGATTCCGGCGAAGCGCCGCAGACGGTGGAAAAAGCCGCTGACCTGGGCGGCGTGCGTGGCTGTCCTGTGCGGCATGGCGACCACCGGCGTGTACGCCGCGTATGAGCCGTATGCCAGCGTCAGCGTCGTGGGCGGCACGGACAGCGTGGAGTATACGGTAAACCGGTTCGATCAGGTGCTCGGTACCCGCGTTTCCGGCAACGGAGCAGCCGCCGGACGGCAAAATTCCGCGGTTTGGTACATTGATAAGGCGGTGGAGCATACCGTCCGGCAGGAAGCAAAGGAAGGCGAGAGGCGTCAGCATCACCGTGACCTCGCGCAGCAGCGGCCACGCCGAACGGCTCCGCGAGCATATCGACGATCGGTTCCGGCAGTCCGGCGATGAGAGAAACCCGCCTGAGGTGAGGTGCAGCCGCCGCAGGACACGGGTAACGCTCCGGAGAGAGCCGGCAGAGTGAAAGCGCAGAGCAGGCATAAAAATGCTCCCGCGCTTGACTTGACGCGGGAGTGTGGTATAATAAAGATACAAAAGGGAAACGCTGTGCGCAGCGGTCAGACCCTTTCAATAATCAATGGTTTTTAAGTCATTGACCGTTTGGGTACCAGCCAAGCGGTCATCGCGCATTTACGAGAAAATCACGCCGCTTGACAACATGCGGGGGAAGAAGAGGGTCTCCGCCCGCAGTGGTATAATAAAAGATACAAACGGGAAAAATGCTGTTGCGCAGCGGTCGCCTGACCCTTTATAATAAAGATACAAAAAAGGTTTTTACAGCGGTCATCAACCAATCACCGTTTTAAGACGATGACCGCTAGCCAGCGGTCATCGCGCTTTTACGAGAAAATGTACAGTACAATGACCGCACAGATAAAAAGCTCAAAGGCTTTCTTCCTCATGCGCAGCACCTCCTTCCGCCCACAGACCGTGGGGAAGAAGAGTGGTCGACCGCCTGCAGTGATTGCTCACTGCGTGCAACAAACGTTTCCGTGTATTCAGTATAACAGGACGTGCGAAAATGTCAATTTCCGCAGGTTGACAGTGCCTGAAAAAGTGTGGTATAATAAAAGTACAACGAGGGAAACGCTGTTTACACAGCGGTCAACCCCCCGATTCATCTACGAAATTTGAGATGACCGTTTGGTACCAGCCAAGCGGTCATCGCGCATTTACGAAGAAAATGTACAGTACAATGACCGCACAAATAAAAAAGCTCGAAGTGCTTTCTTCCTCATGCGCAGCACCTCCTTCCGCCCACAGACCGTGGGGAAGAAGAGGTCTGACCGCCTATTTGTCACTGCGTGTGCAACAGCGTTTCCGCAAACTAATTATATCCACAGACGCAAAACCTGTCAATTTACGGCTGACCTTACCCGGTCAGCCGCTTTTTATGTGAAACCTGCTTGCCTTTTTGCATGGAAAAATGCCGTATACTTGTATATACCGAATCCACACGCTAAGGAGCGAAACCTATGAATATCACCAAGGGCGATGTGCAGGAACTGCGCCGCCGTTTGAAAAAAAGACCGAATGCACGTTCGGGCGTCTGTGCAACTGCTACGTCAACAGCGGCAAGCAGATCGTGACCAAGTTCACCGAGCAGTTTTCCGAACTGGAAGAGGATGAATACTACAAGTACCTCGAGATCGCGAAAAAGACGTTCAGCGGCACGCTCGGCGCAAACCTGCTGGAACTGGAGTTTGACCGCAGCGACAGCGGCATCGAGCACCAGAAATATCTGCTGACGCTCAAGGACAGCAAGCTGGCGAACGAGGAGCTGCTCGACCGCCTGTACGAGCAGGTGATCGAGGAGTACAGCTACCCGGGCAACTACCTGATCGTGGTTTACCACGACGTGGCGACGATGCCGAGCAAGGCCACCTCGGGCGAGGACCAGGACGAGTCCACCGAGCTGTATGCGTACTGCGTGTGCGCGGTCTGTCCGGTCGAGCTGGCGAAGCCTGCGCTCGGCTATAAGGAGGACGAAAACCGCATCGGTGCGCGGGAGCGCGACTGGGTGGTCGGTCTGCCCGACCTCGGCTTTGTGTACCCGGCATTTGCAAACCGCGGCAGCGATGTCAACGCCGTGATGTACTACGTCAAGACCGGCCGTCCCTCTCATCCGGAGTTCATCGAGAACGTGCTCGGCTGTGTCGCGCAGCGCACGGCTGCCGAGGACAAGCTGGCGTTCAAGAACGTGGTGCACGACGCCTTCGGTGAGGATGAGGAGCAGGCGGACGCGGCGTTTTTCCAGATGCAGAAAACCATCAGCGCGATGGTAGCCGAGCGGGAGGAGGACGAGAGTCTGCCGCCGGTCGAGCTGACCGCCGAGGCGGTCTCCGGTCTGGCGACCGAGGCCGAGGTGCCGGACAGCGTGCGCGCGCAGATCGAGAAGTCGTACGAGCAGGTGTTCGGTGACCAGCCGCCGCAGGCGCATAACGTGCTGGACAGCCGTCTGGTCGAGGAGGGCACGGTCAAGGCGCATACCGCCGCCCTGGAGCAGAAGGTGGCAGTGCTGCAGCAGGAGCTGGCGCATCAGGCGGCAAACGTCACCGACGCGGACGAGGACGACGTTCCGTGGGAGACCGGCACGGTCATCGACGTCCGCATGCCGCAGGAGAGAGCCGTAAACGTCCATACCGAGGTCGTGGAAGGGCAGAAGTGCCTTGTCATTCCGCTTACCGGGGATGAATCCGCGCGGATCAATGGCGTGGAAGTGGAATAATGGAGAATGAAAATGGATAATGGAGAATGAATGCAGAGGTTTCATTCTCCATTTTTTTCATTTATATGGTACAAATCATGATGTTTTGATTGTGCGGCATACGTTTCATCATTTGCACAATATATACCGTAGGGTGCGCCGACCTCGGCGCACCGCATCCAACGATTACCACCATGTTATATGATATGGCAACCGTTATGGATAACACATTCCAACGATTGGTACAAACCACACCGTAGGGGCGTGAACATTGTTCGCCCGCAACAGGCGTTACCATTGCGGATATACCATGTAAACCGTCGGCACACGCAAAACCGTTCACACGCGCCCATTTTTCCGGTGGTGTGGGCGAACAATGTTCGCCCCTACGGTTATGCGTCTGCATATGAATTTACATACGGTGCGCCGGGGTCGTCGCACCCTACACGATATATTGTGCAATAGATTATATTCGCATATGCCGCGCCGGCGTAGACGGCTATGTTGCGCCCGTATATGTGTAGCAGTAATACTATCTGTGAACTGCGAATATGTTGCGAAACAAACGCTGCGGTAAACCCGACTGCCGTTCCCTTTTTCGCAGCGGTCACATATAGGAAATCTGCGCCAGGATTAGGAAGCAAGGAAAGGTAGGAGTTCAAAGAGGAAGGAAACCGCAGGTTGTCCTTCCTTTTTTTGCCCCCCGCCGGGGTACGGCGTCGCCCCGCGGCGGGCGCCGCGACGCTCCCGCCGTCCGCAGACGGCGAATCCCTGCTGAGGTTCAGCGAAAAACTCTCCGCCCGGAAAGGGCGAACACGCCTGCGGCAGTTCGAGTGCCCCGGTCAGTCGGTGCAGAAAAGGAGCCGCCCGTTAGCGAACCCGCTGCGGCAGTTCGAGTGCCCCGGTCAGCCGGTGCAGGAAAGGAGCCGCCCCGTCAGGGCGAACCCGCCTGCGGCAGTTCGCGTGCCCCGGTCAGCCGGTGCAGGAAAAGGAGCCGCCCCGTCAGGGCGAACCGCCTGCGGCAGTTCGTGCCCCCGTCGGGTCGGTGCAGAAAATCTTGAAATCCCCCGAAAAAATTTTCCCGCCCGAAAAGGCGGCAAAAACGCCTGTTCTCACGCTGAGAAAACGTCTATCCGAACGGCATAGTTAGCAAAACCTAACCACCCGATTCAGCCGAAAATTTCTCTCGAAAAAGTGCTTGACATATTGGTTAGGATATGCTAACTTATATACATGGTTAGCCGAGGCTTACTGATACGCCCCGTTGACCGGCACGCTTCTCACGGAACGGGAACGTGCTGAAAAGTTATAAAAAAGAAACAGCTTCCTCTGTATTTTTCATTCCCGGAACAAAAACGTTAAGACGTTGCGCGGCTGAATGGCTAACCGCAGCCGCGCTGTTCGGGAAAAACGCATACCAAATGTACAGACCGGAAATACTGTAAACGGAGGTGCATCAGCAATGCAAAATGGCTTGGATCGACTTTTAGCGACCTTACTGCTCGCCGACACTGGCGGGCATCAAACCGGCAAGTCTGGTGTCGTGCGACCGGAATTTATATCCCGATCTGCCGCAGCGATTAAAGGAATACCGCGATGCGTTCTCAGCGCGAGAAATTCACTTCGAGATCGTCTGCGCCTGCAGCGCACGCTTCCTCTTTACTGGTATACAGCAAGCCGCAGCTTGAACGCCGCATGGCGGACCCGCAGGTGCAGCATGTGCTCCGGCACTTTGCGTACCCGGTCGGTCAGCCGCTCGACGTACTGCTGCGCAATCTCAAGCGCCGCATCGCCATGTCCAAGGACTTTCCGCACGAGATCGGACTGTTCCTCGGATACCCGATCGAGGACGTTGTGGGCTTTATTCGATACGCCGGAAAGGGCTGCAAATTAAGCGGTCTCTGGAAGGTGTACGGCGATGCCGAAGCGGCATCCCGGCTGTTTGACCGCCTATCGCGGGTATGCCACGCCGTGACCAGACGCGTTGACAAGGGCGAAACCCTTTTTCGAAGTGTTTGCAGCATAGCATAACTCGATAGAACTACAAATATAGAACAATACATGCGAAGGAGCAAAATTATCATGAGCAAAGCAGCAGTTATTTTCTGAGCCAGACCGGCAACACCGAGCAGATGGCAAACGCAATCGCAGACGGCATCCGCGAGGGCGGCATGGAAGTTGACGTACTGAACGTTGCGGACACCACCCCGGCTGACGCTGTTAAGTACGCAAAGATCGCTCTCGGCTGCCCGGCTATGGGTGCTGAGGTTCTCGAGGAGACCGAGTTCGACCCGTTCTTCACCGAGCTGGAGAGCAAGATTTCCGGCCTGAAGGTTGCGCTGTTCGGCTCCTACGGCTGGGGCGACGGCCAGTGGATGCGTGACTGGGTACAGCGTACCAACGACGCAAACGCTGTCATCTACACCGATGAGGGCCTCATCCTCAACGAAACCCCGGACGACGACGGCATCGCAAAGTGCAAGGAGTTCGGCAAGGGCTTCGCAGCATTCTAAATTAGATTTTCTCTTGCGGCGTGTGCATACCTGCGCGCAGCGCCGAAACAATTTCTCACGGTCGTAACCGATACGACGGTACCGGTTATGATACAAATATCCTTTCTTGTCCCGGGGGAAACCCCATGGCATACTGCCCGGTATGTCAAAACATAACATGAGCCCGCGGTCATCCGGAACAATGGCCGCGGGCTTCCTCCTGTCTGCGGAAAAGGCTGGTCGGCAGCGGCGTTACCCCGATAACATGCAGTCTGTCAAAAAGTATTATTTTAATTTTTACGCTTCGTGCGGCAGCACGCATAAAATAGAATTTGCGATAAATTCATAAATTCCGGAGCATGGCCCAGCGATCCGATGGAGCTGACCGTGCGCGGCTATGAGCTGAGCGTGCGTAAGGCGGATGCGGAAATGATCGAGGTTCAGTAATTCTGTTTCCATTACGATAAAACCTGATTTTGCGTCGTTCCAAGCCTTCCACGCGCATACAGTATGGAAGCGCGCTCAACGCAATCGCGAAAAAGGGTCAAGGGGCAATGCCCCTTGCAGGGTCAAGGGACAGAGTCCCTTGCGGAGTCCAGAGGCGGAGCCTCTGGCGGGGTTAGTTAAGACAAATTCGCATAAGGAGGCGCCGAAAATGGCGATTACGATTGCGCTCGCAGGCAACCCGAACTGCGGCAAAACGACCATGTTCAACGCGCTGACGGGTTCTCGTCAGTTCGTCGGCAACTGGCCGGGTGTTACGGTTGAAAAGAAGGAAGGCAAGCTCAAGGGCAATGACGATGTGGTCATTCAGGACTTGCCCGGCATTTACTCCCTGTCTCCCTACACGCTGGAGGAAGTCGTCGCCCGCAACTACCTGGTGAACGACAAGCCTGATGCCATCCTGAATATTGTGGACTCCACCTCCATCGAACGCAACCTTTACCTGACCACGCAGCTGCTCGAACTCGGCACGCCGATGGTCATCGCGATGAACATGATCGACGTGTCCCGCAAGAACGGCGACAAAATCGACATGAAGAAGCTGAGCGCAGCGCTGGGTGTGGAAATCGTCGAGACTTCCGCGCTGAAGGGCGAAGGCAGCGTGAAGGCGGCTGAAAAGGCTGCCGTTGCTGCCAAGAACCGCACGATGGGCGAACATCCGCACGTTTTCACCGGCTCGGTGGAACACGCGCTGGCGCATATTGAAGACCTCATCGGCGGCAAGGTTGAACCCCGCTTCCTGCGCTGGTACGCCGTGAAACTGTTCGAACGCGACGAGAAGGTTGTTGCGGAACTGAAGCTGTCTGAAGATGTCAAGAAGGGCATTGAGGAAGCCGTCTCCTCCTGCGAAAAGGAAATGGATGACGACGCCGAGTCCATCATCACCAACCAGCGTTACGCCTACATCAACACCTTGATGCAGAACGCGGTGAAGAAGGGCAAGGCAAAGGGCAGCCTGAGCGTTTCGGACAAGATTGACCGCGTGGTGACCAACCGCGTGCTGGCGCTGCCGATTTTCGCGCTCATCATGTTCCTCGTGTATTACATTTCCGTGACGACGATTGGTACCCTGCTGACGGACTGGACGAATGATGTGTTCGTTGCGGAAATCGTGCAGGGCAACCTTCAGACTTGGCTGGACGGCGTTGGCTGCGCGGGCTGGCTGAGCGGTCTGATTGTTGATGGTATCGTCGGCGGCTGCGGCGCGGTGCTGGGCTTCGTGCCGCAGATGCTGGTGCTGTTCCTCCTGCTTGCTATCCTTGAAGACGTCGGCTACATGGCTCGTATCGCCTTCATCATGGACCGTATCTTCCGCAAGTTCGGTCTGTCCGGCAAGAGCTTCATCCCGATGCTGATTGGTTCTGGCTGCGGCGTTCCCGGCATCATGGCTTCTCGTACCATCGAGAGCGACCGTGACCGCAAGATGACCATCATGACCACGACCTTCATCCCCTGCGGCGCGAAGATGCCGATTATCGGCCTGATTGCCGCGGCTGTGTTCGGCGGCAGCGCGTGGGTCGCGACGTCCGCATACTTCATCGGCGTGGCGGCGATTGTTATCTCCGGCATCATGCTGAAGAAGACGAAGATGTTCGCGGGCGACCTCATGGAGCTGCCGCGGTTTTTATGTCTGCGGAACGGTATGCTGTGCCCTGCGGCAATGGTTTTTTCTTTGCCTTGGCGGGCAGGCGTGTTATAATGAAATAAGATTCAAACAGGGGGAGGCCGGTGTGATTGCTGACCAGAACCAACTGAAGATTCTCGCCATGGTGTGCATGACGATTGACCACATCGGCGCGATGCTGTTTCCGCAGGCGGTGTGGCTGCGCGTGATCGGACGGCTGGCGTTTCCGCTGTTCTCCTACTGCATCGCAGAGGGCTGCCGCTATACGCGGAACAAAGCCCGCTACTTCGGCAGCGTGTTCGCGTGCGGCGCAGTGTGCGTTATTGCGTTTCTGCCGTTCGGCGGCTTCTACGGCAACGCGCTCATCACGCTGAGCCTGTCCATTTTGCTGCTGTACGGAGTCGAGGCGTGGAAAAGCAGCGGAAAACTGCGCTTTCTCGTGCTCACAGCCGCGCTTGCTGCCGCATTTTACCTGCTGTGCCGGACGGTCTACATCGACTACGGCTTCGCGGGCGTGCTCCTGCCGGTCTACGCCGCAGCGGGACGTATCCTCTGGGAGCACGTGTTTGTCGGCATTCCGCCGGTCATCGGCGAGCGGCTCGGCTTTGCGGTCGGTCTGCTGGCGCTTGCCGGTGTCATGGGCGGCTTGCAGCGCTTCTGCGTGCTGGCGATCTTCCCGATTTTGCTGCTCGGCAATGAGCGCGGTAAATGGAAGATGAAGCACTTTTTCTATATTTACTATCCCGCCAATCTGGCGCTCATCGGCGCGATGCGGATGGCGCTTGAAGCAGTGGCAGGATAAACGAAAATGTGGTATACTATATATAATGTATAAATGAGCGAGGAAAATGAACATGAAAATCATGGTGATAGACGGCAACAGCATACTCAACCGTGCGTTCTACGGCATACGGCAGCTTACGAACCACGAGGGTCTGCCGACGAACGCGGTTTACGGCTTTCTGGCTACGCTGTTCAAACTGCAGGACGAGGAGCAGCCCGACCGCACCATCGTCTGCTTTGACGTGAAGGAGAAAACCTTCCGTCACCTTAAATTCGACAGCTACAAGGCCACCCGAAAGGGGATGCCGGACGAGCTGGCGGCGCAGCTGCCGCTTACAAAGCAGGTGCTCGATGCGCTGGGCATCGTCCGGTGCGAAAAAGGCGGGCTACGAGGCCGATGACCTGATTGGTACCATCAGCCGCCGCGCGGACGAGCACGGCGACACCTGCGTGGTCGTCACCGGTGACCGGGACAGTCTCCAGCTGGTCGGCGGCGGCACGACCGTTATGCTGGTCTCCACCCGCATGGGACAGACCACCTATCAGACCTACGACACCGCCGCTTTCCGCGAGAAATACGGCTTCGACCCCATCGCCTGATTGACCTCAAGGCGCTCATGGGCGATTCGTCGGACAACATTCCGGGCGTGCCCGGCATCGGTGAAAAGACCGCCATGCAGCTGCTGCGACTTCGGCACGCTCGAGGGCGTGTACGCGAACATCGACGACGAGCGCATCAAAAAGGGCGCGCGCACCAAGCTGCAGAACGGCGAACAGTCCGCGAAGGACAGCTACTGGCTTGCCACCATCGACCGCAGCGTGCCGCTCGACCTGGATGTGGAGCACCTGCCCGCGCAGGACATCGACGAGACCGCGCTCTACGACCTGCTGACCCGGCTGGAGTTCAAGAATTTCATCAAGCGGTTTGACCTTTCCGGCGAGAGCGTGTCCGCGCCGCGTCTGCCGGAGCTGAAAACAGAACGAGTGGAGAATGTGCTCGAAGCGTTCAACTTAATGGATTCGCTGACCGACTGCGACCGCGTGTACGCCATCGTGCCGGAAACCTTAGGCGCAGTCTGCCTGCTGGACGGCGACACGGCGCACATCCTGTTCGCGGAGGCGTTCGGTGACGCGTGGAACGACATTTTGCGCCGCCTGTTCGACGGCACGCTGTCCCTCGTGCTGCACGACGCGAAGGCCGTCGTGCGGGCGCTGCTGCAGCGCGCATGGACCCGAAGGGCATCGTGTTTGACACCGCCATCGCGGCGTACCTGCTCGACCCGACCCAGTCCGGCTACGACCTGCCGCGGCTCGCGCTCGCGTACTGCAATGCCGAGCTGCCGGAGCTGGATCTGGACGATCCGGCGGCGGTTTCGCTGCTCGGCGGTCAGGAGGACACCGAAAAGCCGTGGCGCAGCATGTCGGTGCGCTGCGTGCCATTTACGCCGAGGCGGCTGACCGGATCGAGCAGCTCGGAATGCGAAAGCTGTACTACGAAATCGAGCTGCCGCTCCTGCGCGTGCTGGCTGAGATGGAAGCGGCGGGCTGTGCGGTCGAGCCGGATGAGCTGCGTGCCTTCGGTGACAAGCTGGACGTGCGTATCCGCGACCTGACCGAGCAGATTTATCATGACGCGGACGGCGAGTTCAACATCAACAGTCCCAAGCAGCTGGGCGAGGTGCTGTTCGAGAAAACTCGGCCTGCACGCTCCGAAAAAGACAAAAACAGGCTATTCCACCAACGTTGAGGTGCTCGAGCGTATCGCGGAGGACCACCCGATCGTGCCGCGCATCCTCGAGTACCGCAAGCTGACCAAGCTGCAAAGTACCTACGTTGAGGGACTTCTCAAGGTCATCAGCCCGGTGGACGGACGCATTCACACGCATTTTCAGCAGACCGTGACCGCCACCGGACGCCTGTCCTCGACCGACCTGAACCTGCAGAATATTCCGGTCCGCACCGAGCTTGGCCGCGAACTGCGCCGCATGTTTGTCGCACCGGACGAAAATCACGTCCTGATCGACGCGGATTATTCGCAGATTGAGCTGCGCGTGCTCGCGCATATCTCGCAGGACGAGCACATGATCGAAGCCTTCAAGCACGGGCAGGATATTCACGCCGCGACGGCTGCCAAGGTCTACCATGTGCCGCTTGAGGAGGTCACGCCGCAGATGCGCTCCTCGGCCAAGGCGGTGAACTTCGGCATCGTGTACGGCATCTCGGATTTCTCGCTCGCGCAGGATATCGGCGTAACGCGCAAAGAGGCGGGCGAGTTTATCAAAACCTACCTCGACACCTATCCGGGCGTGAAGAAATATATGGAGGACATCAAGCAGACCGGCAGGGAGCAGGGCTACGTTACGACCCTGTTCGGCCCGCCGCGCGCCCGAGCTGAAGAGCAAGAACTTCAATATGCGCTCGTTCGGCGAGCGCGTCGCGCTTAATACGCCCATCCAGGGAACGGCGGCCGACATCATCAAAATCGCCATGGTCCGCGTCCGCGACCGCCTGCTGAGAGACGGTCTGCAGAGCCGATTGATTCTCCAGGTGCACGACGAACTTATCCTCGAAGCACCGAAGGACGAGCAGGGAAACCGCCATGCGTCTGCTCACCGAGGAGATGGAGAACGCATTCCGGATGGATGCTCCGCTGGTGGCAGAGGCCAAGGCGGGGCACAGCTGGTACGATGCGAAATAAGAGCTGAATGGAAAATGAAGAATGGAAAATGGAAAATTGATGTGCGGTGCGAAGCACCGTTATTAAATAGGTCGCGCTATGCGCGATATTTGTCGCAGCGCGGATGGAACTCGCGCAAGGATAGCGACATTCTCAATTCTCCATTCTCAATTTTCAATTATAAAGTTGAGAGTGAAATACAATGGAACAGATTATATTTATATGTGCACCGGCAACACCTGCCGTTCCCCGATGGCGGAAGGCTTATTCCGCGCACATAACGGCGAGGAAAAGACCGGTTTAACGGCGGCTTCTGCCGGATTATACACCGAAAACGGCCTTCCGGCTTCCGCGAACGCGGTTGCCGCAGCCGGAGAACGCGGCGCAGATATTTCGGCGCACCGTTCGCGTCAGCTGACCGCCGAGATGGCCGAAAACGCGAAGTATCTGGTCTGCATGACCGGCTCGCACTACGACCGCCTGTGCGAGCTGTTCCCAGACTGTGCGGACAAGATTTTCACGCTGCTGCCCGAGGACATTTCCGACCCGTTCGGCGGCGATCTCGCCACCTACCGCCGGTCTGCCGCCGAGATCGACAAGGGCGTGCAGGCGGTCATCAAAGAACCTGAGCCGATGAACATTGTCGTGATGCAGGAGCGCCATCTCGCGGCGCTGGCGGAGATCGAGCGCGCGTGCTTTCACGCGCCGTGGAGCAGGGAACATGCTGCGCGAGGAGCTGGGCAAAAAGGGCATTTTCTCGTGGCGGAGCAGGACGGCAGAACGGCGGGTTACGTCGGCTGCCAGACCGTGCTCGACGAGGGGTATATTACCAATGTTGCCGTGTCGCCCGACTTCCGGCGGCAGGGCATCGCGCGGGCGCTGATTGCCGAAGGCTGACAGCGAAAGCCGGAGAAAACAAGCTGGCGTTTGTGACGCTCGAGGTGCGCGAGCAATGCACCGGCGATAGCACTCTACACCGGAGCCGGATTTGCACCGGTCGGAAAACGGAAGAATTTTTACAGCAATCCCACAGAAAACGCGGTTTTTAATGACGATTTCACTGATTTGAAGGAGGGATTTTGCCATGCTGGAGCTTCGCTTTGTTGACGCGGAAAACAGGGATTTTCACGACCTGACCGCCAAGCTGGACGAGTATTATTTCATGCTCGTCGGTGAGGTGGAGAAGCGCTACGCCAAGTACAACCTGCCGCATCTGTTTAACTGCCGCATCGTCGCGTACGAGGACGGCAAGCCCGCAGGCTGCGGCGCGTGGAAGAAGATCGACGAGGGGACATTTGAGGTCAAGCGCATTTACATTGCGCCGGAGTTCCGCCGAAAAGGGCGTTGCGAGTGCGGGTCATTGCGGCTCTCGAGCAGGATGCGGCAAAGCACGGCTTCACCAAGGCCATCTCGAGACCGCCCGCACGACCGAGGATTCGGCGGCGCTGTACACACCAAACTCGGCTATCGCGTCATTCCGTACTACGGCAGTCCGGCGGGCGCGGAAAACTGCCTGTGCTTTGAGAAAAATTTAGAGATTAACCATGAAAATACTTGCAATCGAATCCTCGTGCGATGAAACGGCGGCAGCCGTCATCGAGACGGACGAAAAATCCTGTCGAGCGTGGTGGACACGCAGATCGCCACGCACGCGCTGTACGGCGGCGTCGTGCCGGAAATCGCGTCTCGGCGGCACATGGAGGCGGTCGTGCGCGTGACCGAGCAGGCGCTCAAGGATGCGGAAATGGACAAGCACGATGTGGACGCGGTTGCCGCGACCTGTGCGCCCGACTGATCGGTGCGCTGCTCGTCGGCGCGAACTTCGGCAAGTCGCTCGCCTTTGCGATGAACAAGCCGTTCATTCCGGTGCACCACATCCGAGGACACATTGCGGCTACTTATCTGGCGTATCCGGGCTGAAACCGCCGTTTTGACACTGATCGCGTCCGGCGGCCATGCGAGATCGTGATGGTGAAAAGTTACACCGAGTTTGAAATCCTCGGCGGCACACGCGACGACGCAGCAGGCGAGGCGTTCGATAAAGTCGCCCGCGTGCTCGGTGTCGGCTATCCGGGCGGCCCGAAGATCGACAAGCTGGCGCAGGACGGCGATGCGAAGATGTACAAGCTGCCGGATTCGCACATCAAGGATGCGCCGCTGGATTTCTCCTTCTCGGGACTCAAAACGGCGGTCATCAATCTGGCGCACAACGCCGAGCAGAAGGGCGAAAACCATCGACCGGAACGGTCTCGCGGCCTCGTTCTGCGCGGCTGTCGTGCGCACGCTCGTGCCGCGGCTCGAGATGGCCGTCAAGCAGACGCATGCGCGGCGCGTTGTCTGCGGGCGGCGTGGCAGCCAATTCCCTTCCTGCGGGCGGCCCTGCAGGACATGGCAAAGCGCGAGCACGTTCAGCTGTTTATGCCGCCGCTGCAGCTGTGCGGCGATAACGCCGCCATGATCGGCAGTCAGGCGTATTATGAGTATCAGGCGGGCACCCGCGGCAAAACCCTGCAGAATGCCTACGCCACCGCGGATATCGGAAAAAGAATATCTGCGATTAAGATGAATTGAGAATACACTTCGTCTGCATAGCAAAACCCCGGCCTTGTCGCTTGACAAAGCCGGGGCTGCTCGGGTATAATATACCCAAGAGGACACTGTTCAGCAGTCAGACCCTCAGTCATCGAAATTTGTTATGATGACCGTTCGTGGATCAGACGAGCGGTCATCGCGCATTTATACAGAAAGATGTACAGCAGGATTACTGCACATACGAAAAGCTGAAATGCCTTTTTTTCCGCATTCGCGCCACCTCCTTCCTGCCGCAGACAGCGGGAAAAGGAACAGAGGGTCTGACCGCTATGTGAACTTGTCCGTTTCGATTATAGCATATACAATCGAAATTTGTCAATAAGCCGCCTTTTGGGGCGGTTTTTGCATTTTATGACAGAAAAAAAAAAAGACGGATACATGAGTCCGTCTCTTACAGCAAAAATAAAAACCGTCTGAAAAGGCGGTTGATTGACACAATATGACACACATGCTATCATCAAAGTGCAAACGGTGAAAAAAGGTTGTTCCTCCCCGATAAAAGGGAGGTGATCTGGATGTCAATTTCGAAACACTGCTGTTGTTTCAGTTGATCACCACGATCGTCTTTGGTATCTTAGGATACATAAAGAAATAACCGCTCCCCCTGAATAAGAAAGCGGCCTTCTTCTCGACATAAAATCGATCCGAGGACGACCGCTCTTGGCAGAGAGCCGCCGTTTGTACTTAAGATTATAGCGCAGAGTCCCGGCTTTGTCAAGCGACAAGGCCGGGACTCTGTTGTTTATGCGTCATAGGAAATCAGTCCAAGCTGCATTTTCCAGTCGATGACACGCACGGCGGAAGCGTGAATCTGCGACTCGGGAATCGTACCGTCCTGTACGGCAGCAAGCACGGCGTTGTACTGGGTCACGAAATCCGACGAGGTGAGCATATCATTGCCCGCCTGTACGGCAAGCACCGCCGCGTTTTCGCCGCCGGTGTAATCGCGGATGGCGTCCATGATCAGGTCATCGGTCAAGATTACGCCGTCAAAGCCGAGTTCCTCGCGGAGAATGCGGTGCACCTCGGCTGAGAGCGACGCCGGCCGGTCGGCGTCCATGCAGTTTACCACATTATGGCTGACGAGAACCGACTGCGCCCCGCTCTCAATGCCCGCCTGAAACGGCAGGAAATCCGACTGCCGGAAGGTGTCCATCGGCCGCTCGTCAATGGCGATGCCCGTGTGCGTGTCGGCGTTGTTGCCGTAGCCGGGGAAGTGCTTGAGCACCATGCCGGTCTTGTCACTGACCATCTGCGTGACCACCGTGCGGACGTATTCGCCGGTCTGCTCGGCGTCCATGCCGAAGCTGCGCGCGTAAATGAAATCGCTCGGGTCGGTCGAAACGTCGCACACGGGCGCAAAATTAACATTGATACCTAAATCGCGCAGCAGGGCGTCCTTCTCGGCGGTGTCGCTCGTGATGCGGTCAAAGCCGCCCTCGCGGTACAGCGCCTGTGGTGACTGGAATTTCGTGCCGCGCAGATTCGGGTTGGAGCTGACGCGCACGACCGTGCCGCCTTCCTCGTCCGCGCCGATGAGCATGGGCGTTTTCGCGGCATTCTGGTAGGCTGCGATGGTATTTTCGATGGATTCTTTGGTCTGGCCGTCAAAATCGCGCGCAAACAGCAGATAGCCGCCGATGTCGTACTGCGCCGTCAGCGCCGCCGCGTCGGTCTCCGGACAGCGCACGAAGAACATCTGCGCGACCTGCTCCTCGAGCGTCAAGCCGTCCGCATACTGCTCCGCCGCCGTCCGGCGGACCTCCTCCGGCGTGGGTTCCGGCTCGGGCTGCTCGACGGTCGGCGCGGACGGCGTTTCGTCCTTTGCGGCGGTGTCCGTGCTGCCGCAGGCCGTCAGTCCGGCGCAGAGCAGACCCAGCAGCAGCGCAAGCATTCGTTTTTTCATGTGCGTCACCTCGTTTGCCCACATTATACAAGAGAGCAGGGGAGTTGTAAAAGCATAGGGTGAATGTGGTAATATTACAAGGTAGGAGTTTAAGGCAGGAGGATGCGTGAGCGCGGAGAGCGTGTCACTCGTCAATTATCTGCACCTGTGCAGCCGTAGGGGCGAACAGTGTTCGCCCACAAAACGGAAAATCCCTCATCCTGTCATTTGTTCCACACAAGAAAGGATGTTCACTATGAACATAACCATAATCTATCCGCACAAACGGAAAAACCAAATCGTCCACCTACGGCATTGCACAGATGGTACTCGACCGCCTGCTTTCGGACGGCACGCTGCACGAATTTTATCTGCCGCAGGACATGCCGCATGTCTGCGTGGGCTGCTATGCATGCATGAACGGCCGCGAGGACAAGTGCGGCGGGCACGAATACATGCAGAAGCTCATCGCCGCGATTGATGACTCCGAGCTGATCATTTTCTGTGCGCCGACCTACGTTTACCACGCGCCCGGGCAGGTCAAGACCCTGCTCGACCACTTTGCGTACCGCTGGCTGGTGCACCGTCCCGACCTGTCGCTGATGTGCAAGCAGGCGCTCATCATCACGACCGCAGCGGGCGGCGGAATGAAGTCCACCGTCAGGGATTTGCGCGACAGCATGAACTACTGGGGCATCGGCCGTACGCACGTTATCACGCAGGCCGTCTGGGGATATGACTGGAGCAGCATGCCCGAGAATTTCATGCACAAAATTCAGCAAAAAGGTGGAGAAAACGGTTTCTGCCATTCGGAAAAATGCCGGAAATGTCACGCCGTGCGCGAAGGTCAAAGGGATTGTTTTATATGTACCGCCTGTTCCATAAAAAGCGCAAAATGAATCCGTTGACGATGAATACTGGTATCAAAAAGGCTATGTGACGGGGAAACCGTGGAAAAGAGGACGATAATGGCAACCACAAAAGGAATTTCTTTGCGGAAATATTAGACCGCCTGTCCGACTGGACGGCGTAACGCATCGACCCATGATGGGGAGTACATACTCTTACTACAACGGCAAAATCGTCGGTGGAATTTACGATAACCGCCTGCTGGTCAAGCCGGTCAAAGCTGCGATAAGCTGCCTTCCGATGCGCCTTATGAATTTCCGTACGACGGCGCAAAACCCATGCTGCGGGTGACGAAACCGACGATGCCGCCCTCCTGCAGAAGCTGCTGCGTGCCATGTATGACGAACTTCCGGCACCGAAAAACCCAAGAAGAAAAGCAATAAGGAGTGAAAACATGCATACCATCGGACGTTTTGCACCCAGTCCAAGCGGCCGCATGCACCTCGGCAACGTGCTGTGCGCGCTGCTGGCATGGTTGAGGCGCGGCAGCAGAACGGCGAATTTCTGCTGCGGATTGAGGATTTGACGAAATGCGGTGTCCGCGCAGCTTCGCGGAGCTAATTATCGACGACCTGCGGTGGTTAGGGTTAGACTGGGACGGCGAAATCCCGTATCAGTCCGAGCGCACGGCTGTTTACGAGAAATACGAGGCGATTCTGCGCGAAAAAGGTCTGCTGCATCCGTGCTTCTGCTCGAGAGCGGCCCTGCACGCCGCAAGCGCGCCGCACCTGTCGGACGGGGGTGGTCTACGCCGGAACCTGCCGCGATTTAACACCCGAGCAAGTGGCCGAAAGCGCAGAAAGCGTGCGCCTGCAACGCGCGCGCCCTGAGCGCACCATCACGTTCACGGACGGCGTGTACGGCGAGTATACCGAAACGCTCACCGAGGAGTGCGGCGACTTTATCATCCGGCGGTCGGACGGCGTGTTCGCGTATCAGCTGGCGGTCGTGGTGGATGACGGCCTGTCCGGCGTGACCGAGGTCGTGCGCGGGCACGATCTCATCGGCAGTACGCCGCGCCAGATCTGGCTGTATGAGCTGTTCGGCTTCACACCGCCGAAATTCATTCATATCCCGCTGCTGTGCGACCATGACGGACGCCGCCTGTCCAAGCGCGATGAGGACCTCGACCTCGGCCTCCTGCGGGAAAAATTCACACCTGAGCAGGTCATCGGCGCACTCGCCTGCGCCGCAGGACTGACCGACACCGCAGAGCCGGTCTCCGCGAAGGAACTCGTCAAAGCGTTTTCGTGGGAGAAGATTCCGAAGCATGAGCTGTACCTGCCGAACGTGTTTCGAGACATCGAGAAAAATTGAGAATGGAAAATGGAGAATGGAGAATTACCGTAAGGGTTTTTCCGTTCTCCATTTTTTATCGGGTGCATATCGTTTGCATTTGATTTTGTGGTACAAATTTTATCACTTGCACAATATTCACCTTGGGGCACCCTACGAATACCTATCGTGAGATAATGCCGATGTTGTAAAATGTGAATTTGGTTTCGGTTTTCATAAATTCAATTATTAAACACCGATTCACCCATCACAATAATTCTCCATTCTCCATTTTCAATTCTCAATTTGCACGGAAAAATATTTACAAACAGGTCTTGACAAATCTGTATGTTTGTATTATTATCATAATACAATAAAACGAAAGGAGAGAGCTTATGCAATGGGAATTGCGGGGGATCGTCCGATCTATCAACAGCTTGTGGAAAAAGCTGACCGAGCAGATCGTCAGCGGACAGCTTGCGGCGGGCGAAAAGGTACCGCCGGTGCGCGAGCTGGCGGCTCAGGCGGGTGTCAACCCGAACACCATGCAGCGCGCGCTTGCGGAAATGGAGCGCGAGGGCCTGATGTTCACCAACCGCACGAGCGGACGCTATGTAACGGAGGACAGAGAAATGATTGGTAAGGTAAGAGAGCAAATCGCGGGAGAACGCATCACGGAATTTCTGTCCGGCATGAGCCAGCTTGGCTTCACCGAGCAGGACATTGTGGCGCTTCTGGAGAAACGCAGTGGGGAGGAGAAGAACAATGGATAACAACGAACTGGTTATCTGTCAGGGTCTGACAAAAAACTACGGTAAAAAGACCGCGCTCAATAATCTGAATCTGACGCTCGGCCGCGACAGTTTATCGGTTTGCTCGGCCCGAACGGCTCAGGCAAAACAACGACCATCAAGCTGCTGAACGGTCTGCTGCAGCCGACAAGCGGCTCGGTGCTTATTGACGGTCAGGCGCCGGGCACCTACACGCACAGCATCATCAGCTATCTGCCCGACAAAAACTATCTCAACGACGCAATGAAGGTCAACGACCTGATTTTGTTCTTTTGCGGATTTTACACGGATTTTGACCGCGTAAAGGCAAACGATATGCTGGATTCGCTGGGATCGACCCGCTGAACCGCCTGAAAACGCTCAGCAAGGGCAATCAGGAGAAGGTGCAGCTCATCCTCACCATGAGCCGAAAGGCGCAGCTGTATGTGCTCGATGAGCCAATCGCGGGCGTCGATCCGGCGGCACGCGACTACATTCTGAGCACCATTCTCTCGAATTACAGCGAGGACGCCTCCGTCCTGCTGTCCACGCATCTCATCGCGGATGGGAGCGCGTGCTCGACGAGGTCATTTTTCCTCAAGGAAGGCGCGATGGTTCTGCACGATACGGTTGACCATATCCGTGAGGAACACGGAAAATCGGTTGACGCCCTGTTCCGGGAGGTGTTTGCATGTTAAAGCTGCTGAAATATGAGTGGAAAGCCTGCGCGCGGATCTGTCTGCCGCTGTACGGCGTGCTGATTCTCATGTCGTTATCAGCCGTATACTGTACAGTCATTCCGAAGAATGCATCACTGGACTTTATGCTGCCCGCCATCGGCTCCATGCTGTATATGGGCGTGATGATGGCCGCATTTGTGGTAACGGCGGTCATTCTCATCCAGCGTTTTTACAAAAACCTGCTCGGCAGTGAGGGATACCTCATGTTCACCCTGCCGGTCACGGTTTCGCAGCATTTGCTCAGCAAAACCATTATCGCGGTCGTGATGATTGGTTTGAGCGGCATGTCGGCGCTCATCAGCATCTTCATTTTTTGCGGATAGGATGATTCTGTCGATGGGATGAGGTTGGCAGGCTTTTAACCGGCCTGAGCACTCTGCTGCGCACAGCGGTCAGGAATTCCTGTTTGAACTGGAGCTGCTTGTGCTGGCGGTGTCCTCGGCATTGCGGGCATGGCGCTGTTCCTCTATATGTGCATTGCGCTCGGTCATCTGGCAAGCCGTCACCGCCTGCTCATGTCGATCGTGTGGTACGTTGTTCTTTCTACCGCACTGCAGGTTCTCCTGCTTATGGTGATGATGGGCGGCAATGCCGTCATGCCGTTCGTAGACGGAGGCGCTTGCCGATGCGATAGTATGCTGGCTTGACAGCACCATGCAGTGACCATCACGCCGATGGATGCGGCGCATCTGATGCTGCGGTGCTGCTGCGTATTCGAAACTCATCAGCGATGCGGTGTATTTCCTTGTGACGCGCTGGATTCTCACGCACAAAAGCTCAATTCGAATAATGAAAAAGGATACACACTTGTGTATCCTTTTTTTTCTTGCCTGAACGGTATATCTCTGGTATGATTAAAATAGTAAAAGGGAGGTGTGTCCCTGTGAAATGTCAGCACTGTGGTATCCATTTTGACGACGAGGAACGCGTATGTCCGATGTGCGGCGCACGCGCGGGCAGCAAGGGCCGCATGACGAGACCCGAGCGAAATGGCGCGGCAAGCCGCGCGAGACCTACACCGAATATCATCCGACGATAGAGAACAGCAGCTCGGCGAAAACGGCGAAGAGCAAGTCGCGTCCCATCCAGGATAAGCCGAAGAAAAACGCGCAAAGGGTGCGGTGATTGCGATAATTGTTATCGCTCTGTTGCAGATGTGCCGACGCTATCGCGTTCGTGGTGGATGATCTGGTGCCGGAAATCGAGAGCAGCTTCGAAATTCCCCTGCACGGATTACGATTCGGATTACAGCTATGCGGCGCAGGATCTCAGCAGCATTCTCGGCACGGACAGCGGCATAGTGATAGATAACAGCGATACCTTCCGTCTGCACTACGACCAGTCGAACGACGAATGGGCGATTTTGTATACTCGGCGGACGGCGGCACATTCAAGAGCACGGCCGACGCGTGGTGTCTGTACGATGACCCCGACGAGTATTACTATCCGGAGGCGTATCCGTCCGATCAGTACGATATGTACACGGTTGCGTTCACGCTGTACGATACCGAGGTGGTAGGGAGCCTGCCGGACTGGTGTCAATCCATAGCTGATAGCGGCGACGATTTGGCTGAATTTGTATGTCAGCAAAACCGACGATACACTGCTCATCGAGGATATGGACGGATTGGCTTGTTCGGCACAGCAGACCCGGTTCCGTATTATCGGGCGCAGAATGTGTGATTTTGTAAAAAACGTGAAAACAACAGCCCCGGTTCTGTCACTTGACAAAACCGGGCGCCGCGCTGTAATATAGCTGCAAACGGCGGCCGCTGCACCGAGCCGCCGTTCCCAATAGCTGAAGTATTTGAGGAAATGCCGCTCCGGTCTACGGGCGGTTTTTGTGTTTTACGGGAGAATTTTGTGCATATGCAAAAAAAGAAAAGGGCAGACCCAATGAGTGAGATGATTCAGTGCCGGAGATGCGACCACAAATAAATTGAAATTGATGATGAAAAAAAACGAGAATTACCGCTTTCCGGCAATTCTCAATGGTTTCCGCCACATTTTCCTGATGCACTTTTTGCCGGACGGAACCGCACGGCTGCAAATTGAGGTTGATCAGCGGACCCAGTCCGACGGCGGAAATAATGGTGCTGACACCGACCGGACCGCCGAGAAAAAGCCGATGACCGTTACGAGCACATCCACGACCGCGCGGCACGCACCGGCCGACCGCCCGAACTTACGCGCGAGCGCGACCATCAGTGCGTCACGGGGGCCGCTGCCGAGCGCGCTTTTCATGTACAGCCAGGTGCCGAGCGCAAAAGCAGCTCCAGACCGCCGATGAGCATGGCAATGCCGCTCACCAATCCGTGCATCTGCGGGGATGAGGTGCGCCGCCTGGAATCGCGTCGATTATGACCGCGCAGCCCGCAATGTTAATGATCGTGCCGAAGCCGAAGCTCTCACACCGAAGAGCACGGCCGTGAGGATGGCTGCCGCGCCTGCGATCGCGGACGCCGTGCCGTAGGTCATGCCGGTTCGCAGCGACATGCCCTGCTGCAGCACGCTCCACGGCTCGAGTCCGACATTCGCCTGCACGCATCATCGCAATGCCGATCGAACTGACCGCAACACCCAGAATCAGCCAGAACAACCGGCGCATGTAATTTTGAAACATGAGAGCATCCTCCTGCTATCAGACTAAAGCGAAGTAAAAGTAAAACGGCAAAATCGGAAGAATTTCGCTCCGGTTTTGCCGTTTGAGTTTTGATCTTGTTATTCCGAAGCGGAATTGCTGTCGTCCTTTTAATCTGGGAAAATAGCGGTACACACACTGGCCTGCGAGTGCAGTGCAGCGTCGGCCACATCCTTGACCGCGCCCCTTCAGCAGGAAAGATACCGCCGTTTTCAAGCGAAGCAATAATCTGCATGCGCTCGTCCGGCGTGAGACGGTCGGCGGTCACGCCGAGGCGGATGAGCTCGCGGCCGACCGCATCGCCTGCCACCGCGTCGATCCCGGTTGTGGAAGCTCTCGGTCGTTGCCGGAACCGCTCGCGGGAACGGATCGCCGGGTTCGGCCTGCTGCGGTGCGATATGGTCGTCGATAAAAATATCCGGATGACACAGTCGCAGCACGTTTTCGCTGGCGGCCAGATACCGGCTGTCGTCAAAGTTGATGCAGAGCATGCCGACCAGCTTGCTGATGTGCTTTTGATGAACATTGTGCTCGAGCGCAGCGTCTTTGCCCTCGGCAGAGAGGCCGCAGTAGTGCAGGCGGTAGTCCTGCGTTTCGTAGCTTTTGTCCATCAGGATTTTGAGCGCCACATTGGTAAGCGGTGCGCCGATCTCACGGCCGCTGGATGATTGTTGGCGATGGCTACTATGGAGCTTTGTCGGTCATATCATGCAGAGCAACCTCATAATCCGGTCCAAGTGCCTGTCCGAGAAATTCTGTCAGCTTGATGTAGTGCTGCAACAGCGGATTAGCCATTTGCCCACCCCGTTTCAAAAAGAATTTTTCTTTGCAGTGCCTTTGATTGCATGGCATTGCCTTTTTATTGGTTTACTCTAATATTATTATAGCTTAACAATGATAAGTTTGTCAAAAAATAAACGCAAATAATTTCTCACAACAAAAATAAAAAGTTATTATGCAAAATAACTAAAATGAGGATAAAGTGCATAAAAAAACTTGTGAAAAACCAGTAAACCATACAAAACTTGTTAAAATAATTGACAAGGCGTAAAAACCATGTTAAATTTATATCAAGGAATGAGACACAGACTGATAAAAAATTACAAAACTGCAGAAAAAGGAAATGAAAAATGAGGAGTAGAAAAGGGAGACTGCCATGAATTCTGATTTTCGAGACAAGCTCTCAACGCCGCAACAGTGGTTGAGATCACCCCTTGGCATGGTGATCCTGATCGCGTGCATTGTGTCCGGCATCGGCATGGTCGCCATGACCGATATGGACAGGTTGTTCGTCCGGCGTATCTACCTGGGCGCGCATGAGCTCAAAGCCTGCCTGATCATCATCGGCATCAGGCTGATCAAGATGATCGCCAACTATACCATCGACTCGGTGGTTGACGTTATGCTCCTCGCCATCGCGCGTCAGATGATCGTCGAGCATACCTCGCCGATCGAGAACCTGATCGCCGTGCTGTCGATCGGCATCCTGTTCGTGATCGGAAGTATCTGTATATTTCGCGTCTGGACCGCCGCCGCAGCAGAAGGAGATCGAGGAGGACATCCGCGCAGAGGTTCTCGGCGTTGGAAAACCGTAGCGAACCCGAAAAAAAGCCGGAACCGCCCCGAGATTGGCTCATTGATTTGACATAAGGAAAATGCATATCACCTAACGCAAACCGCAAAGCCGAAGCCTGCGGTTCTGAAGAGAAGATACAGATAATTGGTTTTCATTTCTTCACAATATCAGAAAAAGTTTATAGGCTTGAACCGCGTTTCACTCACACTTTCGCTATGTTGGCAGGCTTGCAAGCGATTTACTGCGATTCACATAACAGCGTAAATAGTACGCATATTATACCGATAAATCGTTTTCTGAATGATATTACTGCTTACGTTGCAAAATTTGCTTTACGCCCCAAACCGCATCTGCAAGCCGCAGTCTGTCGGCAATCATCAGATAAACTCGCTGTTTCGGCTTGCCCTTGACGCCCGACACCGTGTAGCCAGGTAATTCTGCAGGGTTTCGATGTCGCCGCGGTCCCACGCCACTTCGATTGCGTGCCAGATGCGCTCGACGCGCGACAGGTCGTCTTGAACTTTTCGCGATGGACGGATACAGCACCTTGGTGATGGCGCTGACCGACTCGATATCCTCGACCGCCATCATGATGGCCTCGCGCAG